>OHCW01000002.1_pt1 | contig 284516 bp, 251 predicted proteins | sample 1566781 | NCBI WGS metagenome assembly OHCW01 (sample SAMEA3879590, study PRJEB24766) | human gut metagenome | biome: human-associated habitat; feature: feces | place: USA | collected 1985/1987 | reverse complement strand
CTCATGTATGCCGACATACCTATTGTTCGAATATGGCAAAATCGGGAATGAATCCTAAGACGTTGCAGTACCTCATGGGGCATTCGGATATATCAGTCACAATGAATGTGTACACGCATATCGGATTCGATGACGCTGAGGAAGAATTGAAACGGATGGAAGAGTTTAGGAAAGCACAGGCGGAGGTTGAGCAGAAGAAAGAGAAGACGATGTCACAGAAAATGTTCAAGGTAATTTAATATGGAAGTGGGATGACGTTCTGGCTTAGGCTGGAGCGTTATTTGTGTGGCATTATGAGAGATTTGATGATATAATGTATTTTAAAATAATGTAAAGAAGAGGTGGGATTTATCAAATTAGATATCAAGTCACTTAAGCCCAATTTAGACTATTTGGCAATTAATGGACAGTTCTTTCCAGGACAAATGAGTTCACGGTTGTATATGAGAACAGAAGATGTTGCTAAGAAGTATCAAACAGCCTTTCATGAACGGTTTCACTATTTGCAATATATTTTTACACCATATGGTCATATGAAGTGGGGAGCAAATAGAACATTTTCGTCAGAAATTTTGAATATATGGTTAGATAAAGATTTGTCAACGAGAAAAAAGTTTCCTGTATCTGAGTATTTAGAAAATAATGAAAATAGTTTAAAAGTATTATGTAGCATAATGATGCAAGACTTTACAAAAAGATTATCAGATGTTACGGAGGGGATTGTGCTTACGAGAGAAGAACTGAAGATAGTAGGAGTTGACGATGAAGAAAGTCTGATTCCGCAAATTGAAGTATCGGGGAAAAGATATTCGTTAAATGGCCTTGATATTATTGAAAGCTTTGCAAAATACGAAGAAGCAATAATAGCCTTATTAGTTGAGGGTAAGGATGTAAATAATACAATTAATCCAGAAATTCTTCATCCGAGATATTATATAGCATTATATTATTTTATTGATCAACTTGGTATGGATAGACTTGGGGAGTTTCCTATTTCATGTGAATTATCATTGTGCTTTTCACATTTGCCACGTGCCAATAATGAAAATAGTATGAAGAATTATCATCCTAGTTGGCGTTTTGTTAAAATAGTAGATTTCTTAAAAAACAATAAGCTGAAATATAATATTTTTGAAGATAATTCCTTTTGGGAATACACAACATTAATATTAACAGGATGTCAATTTGAAGAATGGGATGAAATATGGAAATCTGCTGAGGAGTACGCAAAACAATGTGATTTATCAATGAGTCAGGAAATGCTATTGGCTATTAATTATAAAAAAGGTCATCCGTGGTGTTTATCATATCCTATGGCTAATGCTGAGGAATTTATAGGAGCAGAGTTCAATAGGTTTTATCCTTTGTTTACGATAACGGATAATGAAGTGTTTTATAATGTAGCAGGTGTAAATCAGGACGAGATTTTTCTTGAAAATGAAATACAATCGTTTGTAAGTCAGCTTATAGGGTACAAATCGAAATATAACTTATATCCTCATTCGATACAGTGTGCAGATAGTTATTATGGTATACATTCGTGTAAGCATTGGCTAGATGGAACTTGTGATGGTCATTTGTGCGCAGAATCTGAAATTCCGGAATTGGTCATGGATGATAATCATAACATTATAGATGGTTGTATGTTGGAAATATTCTTAAATATTTGGGGGACATCCATAAAAAAAATAGAAATAGGTAACACAGGAAAAGTGCTTCCATTTTCAGAATTAGCGTCACTAGTAAAAACTGTGAGAGCAGACACAACAAATACTCAGTAGTAAGTTCTTTAATTTTAATACCAATTTTACTACTAAGGGATAATAATAACTTGTAGAATTTTAGAGTGATTAACATATTCACGTATTTCAGAGCAAAATCATGATTACCATGAAGTTTCTGAATGTCTTCTGAAGATAAGGCAATCCAGGATAAAAAGGAGGAATACATAATGACTCAATACAGTGAAAAATCTTATAAAATGGCATCAGATAACACCAAGTATAATGATGACGGAAAAGCAGTAATATCAGAAAATGAGGAGTGGCGTGACGAGAAAGAATGGGATGAAGTATTTGAGCAGATGCAGAAGGAACGGCAAAACTTTTAGTAGTAACCATTTCACTTTTACTACCAATTTTACTACTAACAGGTAGTAACAACATGCCTAATTCTGCTCTGATTTGCCACATTCCGTAATTTCAGATCATATCACAATAACCCTGGAAACCCTTGCAAAATACGCGAAGCAACGAGCAAAGTGTCCTGATATGCTTGCATAATCGGGCATTTTGCGACTGCCGCGACCGAGACGATAGTCGAGGTAGGACATTCCAGGACAAATCAAGGAGAAACAAAACTATGATTAAAATGCTTTTCATCTGCCACGGCACTCCAGTTTTATGATAATGCATACCTTCGCAGACTGGGGCAACACGGGGCAGAATAAGGCGGAAAGCCTTGGAATTACTACGGTTTCGACTACTAAGGCTCATGGGGGGTACGGCAGAATAGAGAGAGAAATTGGGAGATGTTCTTAGTAGTAATTGACTACTAAGCGATGGCATACATACAAAAAACTGAACACAAAAAGCCACAATCTTTGGTAGGGAGACTACCGGGATTGTGGCTTTTACGATTTTACCTAGAAGAACATAGATTTAAGTATACATCTGAGAGTTTACTTTGAATTATAGCAATTTTTGCTTGGTCTGTTAGTTTAGAAGCTTTTTTGGCTAATTTGCAAATTTCTTTGTGCAAAGGATTTGTTTGATCAAATTCAGGTAAGTAGAAATGTGATTTTTTCAAACTATAGCCATTGCTTTTAAAGGTACTTTGCATGTATTGGATTACAATATTACTATTGAGAATACCGGCAATATAATACGCTTCATCTTTTTCTATGAATCTTCCTGCAACTGTTCGACCGATTATCATGGTGTGTTTGACACAAATTGATTGCTTTGTTTCACCCCATGGTGTGTTTTGGGGCTCAATAACAGTAGCACAAAACTTGGTGTTATCACGTGCTGCAACAAGATATTTTGAAAAAGTATATGGTCCTATTTTTGATAGAGCGTAAAATTCTTCGCCACGACGCATTACCTTACTTTTATCAGATTGGTTATCAATCAAGTTTTGATGGTTTAAAAGATACTCAAATAATTCTGGATTTGAAGTCATTAATTCAGATATACCAATTGGCGCATCAGTTTTATTCTCTAAGTATGGAAGTATACAATATTCATTTTCCAAGTTGCATCTAAATGGTGTCAAGGAAGGACCTGTCACAATAGGATATATGTGGTCTGTAGGGAGTTCCCAACCATTTTTGGGCATATCATCTACAATATACTTTGAACGGGTAAATTTTTTGTTCATAAATCTATAGTGTGATGATGTGCTAGACTTCCCCATACCTATAAGCATATATAATTCTTGAGGTGTAAATTCTACTCCAGTTCTGTATTCATATGCTGAATCACCTATTATTTTCCTAAAATCGTGTACATCAGATAGATATGAAAATGCTGATGTTGCATCGGACATTTGAGCAGCGATTTTCTTGCCAAAGATAAGATGTTTTTTTACTTTGGCAAAGGAAGTCTCTTTATTTAGTACAATATCTGGAATGCCTTTTGTACGAGAGATTGTTGTAACATCAATGCCTTTTTTATAATCTACTTCTTTCCTTGAATAATAGTATGTGTTGAAATCTTGTGATACAACAATATCTTCACAAGTAAAGGGTTTAAGTGGCTTTTCCCATTTATCTATCTTCTGCAGAAATAATCTTTCCTTTGCTTCATAATCAAGATAGAAATATCTAAATTCCTCGTATGAATTTTGGGACATAATACTGTCTGGCATTAGAAATGCGAGCACACCTGTATTAGTTAGCCAATTGGTAGCAGTTACATTAGAAATGAGTGCACATATATTTAACTGAGTGCCACCAAAGCGTCCTCTTGTGGAAAAAATGTGCCTAATATTGCATAGTTCTTTTATTTTGGAAGCATAATTTGAAGGTAAATGTTCCCATTTAACCCATGGTGGATTACCAACAATTAAATCAAATTCTTGTAATCTAGCAATTAGCATGAAATTGGTTGCGATTCTAATCCATATTCCATCCCAATTGTTTTTATGAAGTTCAACTAAATCGTTTGACATTGACTGAATAGCTGTAATTAAATCCCTTGAATTTTTTTCGGTATCGGATAGTTGACCAACAATCATTTCATAAAGAATTTCAGCGTTGTTTGTTTTCACAGCAGTTTGTAAAGATGCCATTATTTTACCAAAGATCTTTTGTTCGACGAATCTTGAAGGTAATATTACATCAAAGGACTTTTTGTTATTACGTATTGAATATTTATAGCAAGAAATACCTTCAATGTTTTCTCTCGTTGGTGTAATGGCTGAATCTCCTAAATAAATAGGAATTTCTATGTCTTTTATATCACCAAAAGGTCGAAGCGCTAGATAGTATCCAACTCTGGCAGATAGAACAGAGAGCGGATTAATGTCTATACCATATACTCTAGAAAGAATTTTTCTTTTAATGGATTGTTTTTGATCTTCGGAGAGCTCATATAAGTTTACATTTCCGACTATCTTTTTAATTAGTGCGATAATGAATGTTCCAGAACCACAACATGGATCGATTGCTTTCCAATCCTTATTTGGTTGAAGTTTTAATCCTTCGGATACAACATAATCAGCTAGCCATGCAGGGGTAAAATATTCGCCCATTGAGTGTCGAACGGTTTTTGGCATGATGCTCATATATAAATCTTTGAAAATGTCTACTGGTTCGTATATTATTTCAAAAGAAAACGTTGAATACTCGTCAATACACGTGATTATTTTAATGATAGTTTCCCACAAATCGGTATCCCATTGTTCTTTTGCAGAATACCATGAGAAGAAGTCGCCCTCTAATAGGTTTATTATATTGCTACTTCTATAGACATAACCATCTTCAAGTTTCTCTAAAAAATTTTGCAATTCTGTTGCTGTGACTTTTGTTAAGTCGGAGTAGTTCTTGGTAGAAGTACCATATTCAAGTTTATCTATTACTTTGCATGCAATAAGTTTTACTATGATTGCATAAGCTGTTTGAAGTGCAAATAATGCCTTATATTCTTTTACGGGGTTAATAATATTATCTCTGAAAATCAGAGAGAGCTCAGAACGTCTTTTCTCTATATCATTTCCTTTTCCATTGTCATCGAATGATAAATGCATAAGACTTTCCCATTCGGAAAAAAGCATATTTGTTTTGCCAGTTGGATTGACTATAAGTTTTTGATAAAGTTCACATGCAAGCTCTTTTGATATAGAATTTGTTTCACTGTTTACTGCAAAATCTTTTAAAACATTTTCAGGAATAAATTTTTTGCAATTATTAGTTAATATTGCACGAATAATTCTATCAATGTCCTTTGCTTCAATGTTTTTAAAAGCAGTAGATTCAATTTTTTCACCATTGAAACCAAAATAAGATATTTTAATTCCGTCAGTTAAAATTGCGTTGTATTTTACTCCATCATTAGTAAATAAAGTTTTTAGATAGTCCTTGACCTGATTAGTTGCGGTATCTTGATCGTTCTTTTTTTCGAGCTTTGAATGTTTCTTGTATTCGATAATAAGATTATTTACGACAGCATCTAGTCGACCTCTTCCGGATGTTCTATTTTTTAATATACCGAAATCGTGTGTCAATCCTCCTTTTATAGGAGTCTCTTGTTTAAAATCAAGTTCAACACCCATGTGTAATCTGACAAAATAATAAAGCTGTCTTTGAAATGCTTCTGCAGTTTGAGCTTCAGTCTTTGCTGTAATAGCATCTCTCATGATTGATGTTCTCATGTCCTCAACTTGAATCCAATATTCTCCGTTTTCAAGCCATGCGTAATCCATTTTTATTTCCTCCTTTACCCCAGGGGGGAGTATTATCTCTGTTACTTTTCATCCAAAAGACCGATGCCCCATCAAACACGTTTTTTCGCGAAATTGCATAGGGGGGATTCCGGTGTCTTTTAACATATTTTATGTAATATCATAGCACATAATTGCATGTAGCTGGCTGGCATTAGATACAATAATCTATTTGCCTTTCCACTAAATCATATAAATTAATGTGCTTTTTTCTTGATTTTTTGAGCCTTTTCAATGGCTTTTCGCTCACGATAGGCTTTTTGCTTTCGGGCATTTCGAACCTTCTGGCATTCTTCGGCATCACAAAATTCCTGTCGGTTACTTTTTCGGATTATGAATTTACCACAGTTTCGACAACGAATCATAATGCCTTCTGGACGATTATCCGATTTGCCTTTATCTTCTGGTGCAGGGTATTCGGAAAGCATTCTTGCAAGTGTCAGCCATGCAATATCAAATACAGAATTAATATCGGTAGAAAATTCTAATCGGTTAGTGCGGGGATCTATCTTTAATTTCATGGTAAATTCCGGAATGATGTCAATAAGCACATTCCGCAATTCATCGTAATCGTCATATGGTGTGGTTGCAAATTCTCCGGTTGGTGGTTTTTCTGCCGGATGATTTTTAATGTACTCATTATCAATTCGCATTTCTTCTATGAGATTTCCTTTTGCCTCCCCATAATCTAAGTCATCCGGTGTTGCAACGATAGGATGCTTATATTTATCAAAGAAAGAGTAGCTCTCAAAGTATTTTTCTCCTTTTGATAAATCATATGTAGCTTCGTCATCGGCAATACAGACACCTTCGAGAGCAACATAAAATATGACTGCATTATATAATTTTCCAAGGTCATATAAGAAGGTGTTAATCTCAAATGTTCCGTCTTTTTCTACCATTTCTGCATCGAAGCTATTTATATCAAACGATTCATTCAATTCAGAATAGATGAAATCAATATTATATGGATGCATATTATTTGTACACCATTCCATGATGAGCTGCATATATGGAATTTTATTATCAAAGCTGTTTATCTGCATTGCCAGATTGCAAAGGCTGGCAAGCAGTCCCTGTCCCGAAAGAAAATCTTCTTTAGGAAAGATGGGTTCATATCCGGGGCGACAAAATGGTGTTGCACAATAATCATTGCTTTTATCAATATCAAGTTCATATTTCTTGAATCGGAAAGGGTGGTAAATCAGTTGTCCGATACCACTGATTTCTTTATATCCTAATATATCTGTTGTTTTATCTGATTTTGAACTTCGGTTACATTATAGTTTAAAATACTCTTGGAAACAATAAAAAGTTACACAAACTTATGCAATGGATTTGTACCATGATAAATTCATCCTGTTCTCAATGAATAAAAAATCGGGACTTCTGGGATTGGTTATAATTATTGAAAAATAACATAACACAATATATGAAGGGTGTAACATTATATGAAAAAACGTGAGCGAATAGACGTGCTTTAAAGTAGAAAAGATATTTGTAATAAATAGTGAATATTATATATTGGATTGAAATTTTGCATAGAGGATATTGTTTATAAAATACGTAGGATAACGAAATTGTTACAGATATATTTACAAAAAGTAAAATATTTTATTATTGGATTAGCGACATAATTTATATCTGAGGTATTTTTTATAGAAAAAATTTGAAAATGACGATATAATATGTGCACGGACAATTATATTTTTAGGAGAGTGATGTACATGGATAAAATTACTATACAGACTGTAATTTCAATTATTGCAGCATTTATATCTTTGAGTACTGTTATTGTATCAATATATTATAATCACAAAAATAGTAAACAATATTTAAAGAGTTTAGATCCTTTATTATCGTTTAAATTGTTTGAACTGAAAGATGAATTGTATTTAAGGGTTACTAATACTGGTAGAAGTGCTGCAAAGGATGTATTAATAGAAATAAAAAGAATTGAGAATAATGGTGATAGAAACGAATTAGAGTTAGATGCTTTATTTGGTAAAGAAATTGAACTATACCCAAATGAATCAACACAAGGGCGAGTTGCTTTTTGGGGTGCAACAATTTGTTCAAGTGCTTTTCCTAAAATAAATATTGATATTCGATATAAGAAAAATGTTACGGGGGAGCAAGTGCATATAGAAAGAACGGTAATTTTTTCCCCTTCGTATGACGAGAAAATATATGGAGATTTTAATATGGATTTGAGAGAACTTAATAAAAATATGGATGTTATGGCTAAGGCAAATTTGAGAACTGCAAATTATTTGGATGGATGCCAAGTAGCTCCGTTTGATGAATTAAACATATTGGCACATAAGTCTTTGCATGATGATTTGCAATCTGTGAAACAGGGAGAAAATGTATCAACAGTAATGAAACGTGAGGATGTAATAAAAAATAGGTTATAAAGGAGAAGGTATGTACGAGTTATTATCAAAGAGAATTAAGAATGCAGACGGAGAACCGGAAGTGTTTACATATAATAGTTTTCCACAAGCTTTTAGAAATCAGGTTTTTTATATTTTAGAAGATATTTTAGAACCGTATTCAACATGTGATGAAAATTTATGGGATATTTTTGAAGCAAACTACTGTAGAGAAAAAGGCTTGAAAGGAATGAAGTATGATAGGCAGCAGGCAGGGCACGGAAAATCAAGCATAGAAAGCTATTTTGCAAATAGCAATGACACGGATTTTTTGGATGTAATAGATTATTTTTTTAATTTGATTGATAAAAAGCTACGTATGTTAAAACCAGAATATAAATATGACTATGATGCAGATGGAGCAGTAAACCATGCGATTGTCGAGTTGAATTATCGATTTAAGCAGCATAATTTGGGGTATGAGTTCATTGATTCACAGATTATTACTATTGATAGTACCTTTTTACATAAAACAGCTGTGAAACCGGCTTTAAAATTATTGTTTGAAGAAGGCTTCGAAGGTGCTGAAGATGAAATCAGAAATGCTTATGAAAGAAGACAAAAAGGTGATAATAAAAATGCAATATTAGAGGCAGGGAAAGCGTTTGAAAGCACAATGAAAATCATTTGTGATAAACAAGGATATGCATATGATAAAAACAAGGATACTGCGCAGAAACTTATTGCAATTTTAGAGAACAATGGTTTTTATCCAAGCTATATGAATGCGCATTTGACAAGTATAAGAACAACATTGGAAACAGGATTACCTGTTGTAAGAAATAAAGTAGCTGGACATGGACAAGGAAATCAGATTATTACTATACCAGATGAATACACAGATTATGCATTGCATTTGGCTGCGACTAATATTCTGTTTTTGGTACGATTATATAGGAATAAAAAACAAAACCTTAGTAGTAACATTTCCCCATTTACTACCGATTTTACTACTAACAGGTAGTAACAACTTGCAGGGTTCTGCTCTGGTTTGCCACAATCTGTAATTTCAGAGCAAACTACACGAATCCCAGAAACCCTTGCAAAATATGCGAAGCAACGAGCGAAGTGTCCCGATATGCTTGCATAATCGGGCATTTTGCGACTGCCGCGACCGAGACGATAGTCGAGGTAGGGCATTTCGGGGCAAAACAAGGAGAAACAAAACAATGATAAAAGTACTTTTCATCTGCCACGGCAACATCTGCCGTTCCCCCATGGCAGAATATATATTAAAAGACATGGCTGAGAAGCGGGGATTGAAAGACATTCTGGAGATAGCATCAGCAGCCACCAGCACGGAAGAGATATGGAACGGCAAAGGGAATCCGGTTTACCCACCGGCACAGAAGGAACTTTTGAAGCATGGGATAGGAAAGACGGGATATACCGATTTTACCGGAAAAAGGGCAAGGCAGGTAACAAAAGAAGATTACGGATATTATGATTATTTATTGTGCGCCGATGGTAATAATATAAGAAATACAATAATGATAACGGGACCCGACAAAGATAATAAAATTAGGCTCCTGATGGATTTTGCAGGAAAACCGGGCAGGTCCATTGCAGACCCATGGTATACGGGCAGATTTGACGAGACCTATAAGGATGTGGTAGAAGGATGTGAGGGACTGTTAAACTTTTTAGGACTAAAATAAATTGGATGGTGAGAATCAATGAAGACAGGATTGATAATGGAAGGCGGAGCAATGAGAGGAATGTTTACCTGCGGAGTTATAGATGTGATGCAGGAGGCAGGGATAACCTTTGATGGGGCAATCGGCGTATCGGCGGGAGCTGTGCTTGGATGTAATTATAAGTCGGAACAGATTGGTAGAGCCTATAGGTATACAAGGCAGTATTGCAAAGATTACAGATACGGAAGCATGAAATCATTCAGAAAAACGGGAAATGCCTATGATGTGGATTTCTGTTACCATGAAATACCGGAAAAACTGGACGTTTTTGATAAGGAGGCCTTTAAGGCTAATCCAATGATATTTTATGCGGTGGCAACGGATGTTGTTACGGGAAAAGCTGTATATCATAAATGCAGTGACGGAGAGCGGGAAGATATTGAATGGCTCAGAGCATCTGCATCCATGCCCCTTGTGTCCAAAGTGGTGAATATTAATGGGCATAATCTGTTAGATGGGGGAATAGGAGATTCAATACCACTTAAATTTATGGAAGAGCAGGGATTTGACCGGAATGTTGTAATACTGACCCAGCCCCTGCATTATGTAAAACAAAAAAATAAATTTATGCCGATAGCAAAAATCTTTTTACACAAGTATCCTAATATGGTAAAATCAATGGGAGACAGACATTTCAGATATAATGACACAATCAGCTACATTGAGAGCAGGGAAAAAGAAGGAAAAGTGTTGGTAATCAGACCACCGGAAGCTCTTAATATAGGAAGTATGGAGACCAGAACCGAAGAGATAGACAGGGTATATATGATAGGTAGAGAAACGGGCCTTGGATATGTGGAGTTAATCAAAGATTTTTTGAAAAAAGATATCTTTGCGGGAAATAAGCTGTCCTAAAGAATGTTTTTTAAGGAGTAGATATGGAACTTTCAGCAATAAGACATATAGCAGATAAAAGATGTTGCTTATCAGTTGGAAATAACGGTTTTTTATTTAGAATACAGACTAAAAAAAGCGATGTATCGGAAATTGTACTTCATACATTGGATAAGTATATGAAGCCTGAAGTAAAAGATACGAAGCAGGCACATATGATGAAAAAAATCGCAACAGACAGGCTTTGCGATTATTATGAGACAACGGTGTACTTTGATTACAGCATAAGATGTATAAGATATTATTTTGAAATAACAGGAAATGACGGAGAAAAAGTATTCATCGGAAGTGAATATTTTTCCGGAAATGAGATAACAGACATTGACAGAATGTATAACTGCACATGCAAGTTAAGGGAAGAAGAAAGAATTGATGTCCCTGATTGGGCGGCAGGTAAGGTTGTATATCAGATTTTTCCTGCAAGATATGCTACAACAAAGCATGTACCGGAGAATGTCTGGTATAAAGCACCGATAGGAGACAAAACAGACCTTAAAGGTGATTTAAGAGGAATAATTAATACTTTGGACCATCTTAAGGAACTTGGAATAGATGTATTATATCTCACGCCGATTTTTAAATCTCCGTCAACACATAAATATAATACTGTAGATTATTATGAGATATCTCCTGATCTGGGAACTAAGGCAGACCTGAAAGAGCTTGTGGAAAAATGCCACGAAATGGGTATGAAGGTTATACTTGACGGAGTTTTTAATCATACAGCCACCGATTTTTTTGCTTTTCAGGATGTAATGAAGAATGGCAGCAGTTCCAGGTATTATGACTGGTATTATATAGAAAAATATCCCATCAATATGGGTTCGGGAACTAAAATTCCGGGATATCTTACGTTTGCATATTATGGCGGAATGCCAAAACTTAATATGTCCAATGATGAAACGGCAGAATATTTTACCAACGTAGGCAAGTACTGGATTGAGGAATGTGACATAGACGGCTGGAGACTTGATGTCGGAGATGAGATTTCCCATTCATTTATGAAAAAATTCAGAAAAGCAATCCGCAGTGTCAAAAAAGATGCCCTTATTGTTGGAGAAGACTGGCAGCACGGCAGGGATTATCTTGACGGTGATGAATGGGACAGCATAATGAATTACAGCTTCTGGCGTCTGGTAAAAGATTATGTTATGGACAGCAGTATAACTGCAAGCGAAGCGGTTGAAGACATAGGACATATAAGAGGAATGTTTCCATCACAGATATTCAATGTGTTGTGGAATTTGATTGATACACATGATACTCCGCGTTTTCTTGCAATGTGCGGTAATGATAGGAAAAAACAATGTTTTGCTGCGGCAATGTCGCTGCTTTTACCTGGTATGCCTTTTATATATTACGGAGACGAATATGGAATCGGAGGGGGAAATGACCCTGACAACAGACGTGGAATGTTGTGGGATTCCAAATATCAGGATGAAGATACATACAGTCTGTACAGAAAGCTTATTGCAATCCGTAAGGAATATAAAGATATAGCACAGGGCACAATAACCGAATACAGGACAGATGATGAGAATAATATAATTATATACTGTTGTGGTGAAGGCGATGGCAAAGTGACTGTTATTCTGCATGGAAAAGGTGACAGAGTGACCTTGGAAGAGTTTGCCGGCAGGAGTAATCTTTTATCCGATAAGATATTTGACGGTATAATGGAAGAATTTTCTATAGCAGTGATAAAATAATTATGTTATAATTTTTAAAAAATCAGGAGGATATTGATATGAGTATGGCAAGTGAAAGAAAAGCCGAGATGCAGGTTTTTCACAGTGGTGATGTAATTGTTTCAGACAGAATATACAACCTTACACTGGGAGCAACAGTGTTATGGGGAGTGGCAATGAACGTTGTTCTTTGTGCTTTTTGCGGTGATTTTGTTGCAAGCGTTAATCCGTTTATTTTCCTTATTGCATATTTTGCATTGGCATTTGGCGGTCAGGTAATTTCATATAAGAGTAAGAGTCCGGTTGTCAGTTTTATCGGATATAATATGGTAGTTGTGCCGGTAGGGCTTGTTGTGGCTTCCGTTGTTTCATATTACGGCGGAATAGGAGCGGAAGAAGTAGGACTTGCATTTCTTTTTACCGCGATAATCACAGGATGTATGATTTCTTTAAGCATAATATATCCTAACTTTTTCTCAAGAATCGGTGGTTTATTGTTCGCAGGACTGATTGGGCTTGTTTTATCCGGAATAGTAATGACATTCCTTGGTATTGATTCTTACATTTATTCATGGATTGGAGCAGTAATTTTCAGCCTCTACATCGGATATGATTATTACGTTGCACAAAGATATATCAAGACAGTGGACAATGCGGTAGACAGTGCAATATCAATTTATCTTGATATAACCAATCTTTTCCTCCATCTGCTCAGAATACTTGGAAGAAAAAGATAATCCGTCATTACCTGAAAGGATATAGAACCAATGAAGATTATTGATTTGCTCAAATCAGATAAAGTAACGGTTTCATTTGAGGTTTTTCCGCCCAGGTCAGAAGCCAATTATGAATCAATTTATAATGCTGCAATGAATGTTGCCGCATTGAAGCCTGCATATATGAGTGTTACCTACGGAGCCGGAGGAAGCACAAGTAAGAGCACCTTAGATATTGCCGGTGATATCCAGAAAAGATATGATGTATGCACTATTGCACATTTAACCTGTGCAGGTGCGGATAAAGATGATATACATAGATCTCTTGATGCCATGAAAACTAAAGGAATTGAGAACATTCTTGCATTAAGAGGCGACAGACCTAAAGATTATGACGGAGATCCTTTTGCACATTATAGATATGCGTCAGAGCTTATATCAGAAATAAAAGAATACGCCGGCGATAGTTTTTGCATAGGAGGAGCATGCTACCCTGAGGGACATGTTGATGCCGCTAATAAGAAAGAAGATATCGGTAACCTTAAGAAAAAGATTGAGGCAGGCTGTGAATTCCTTACCACACAGATGTTTTTCGATAATAATATCTACTATAATTTCCTTTACAGGATAAGGGAACGGGGTATCGTCGTACCTGTGGTACCCGGAATAATGCCTATTACAAGAGCTACGCAGGTTGCTAATGCACTTAAGCTTTCAGGCAGTAATATGCCTGAGAGATTCAGAAATCTTGTGGACCATTTCGGGACTAATCCTGCGGCAATGCAGCAGGCGGGAATTGCTTATGCCACAGACCAGATTATTGATTTAATCGCCAATGGAATAAATCATATTCATGTATATTCAATGAATAAGCCGGAAGTAGCTGCGGGAATCCAGAAGAATCTTTCGGAGATTATTAAATAAATGATAACCAGAAAAGAAGTAATCCGTTACCTTGGATACGGACAGAATATTCCTGATGACAAGGTAATGGAATTAATTAATAACTGCATAAAGGAAGTTGAAGCGGCTGCCAAACCAAAAAATGTTTACAGGCGCTTTGATGTTTTTATATCAGAAGATGACGTGATATCTGTAGCAGGCCTCACCATTGAAAGCCATAATCTTGCAAAAAATTTAAGAGGCTGTAGTGAGGCCGTTCTTTTTGCGGCAACGTTAGGAACAGATGTTGACCGCCTTCTTAATAAAGCACTTAAACTTGACATAGCCAAAGCTGCGGTAATTCAGGCTGCGGCGGCAGCTGCAATCGAAGATTATTGTAATGACTGTCAGAATGACATAACCGCAAAGGTTAAAAAAGAGGGATTGTACGTCAGACCGAGATTCAGTCCGGGATATGGAGATTTTGCATTAAGTCATCAGGGAAAATTCCTTAATGCAATAAATGCCACCAAATTAATAGGGATTACTTTGTCTGAAGGGGGAATAATGATTCCTGAAAAGTCGGTATCCGCCATTATGGGACTTAGTAAAATAGATACAAAATGCCATTTGGAGGGCTGTGAAGCCTGTGGTAATGCCGAATGCCAATATAGAAGATAAGAAAGAAGAATATTTATGAACATCCTTGATGAATTAGGCAGAAGAATATTATTTTTTGACGGCGGACTAGGCTCCCTTTTACAGGAAAGAGGTCTTGAACCGGGAGAGCTTCCTGAGACCTGGAACCTTACCAGACCGGAAATTTTGATAGATATTCATAAGGCATATATCAATGCCGGAGCGGATATTATTAATGCCAATACTTTCGGCGCTAACAGATTTAAGTTTGATAATCTTGAAGAGATAATTACAGCGGGTATTGCCAATGCTAAGAAAGCTGTTGCCGAAACGGGTAAAAAGGCTTATGTGGCACTTGATATAGGCTCCTGCGGCAAATTATTAAAACCTATGGGAACCCTTGATTTTGCCGATGCGGTTGATGTATTTGCGGAAATTGTACGAATAGGCGACAAAGCGGGGGCGGACCTCATCCTTATTGAAACAATGAGTGATACCTATGAGCTTAAGGCGGCTGTTCTTGCCGCAAAAGAAAATTCAGATCTTCCTGTGTTTGCGACTGTTATTTTTGATGAAAGCCATAAAATGCTTACAGGAGCAACTCCGGCAGCAGTCGTAGCACTTCTTGAAGGGCTTAATGTTGATGCTATAGGAATGAACTGCGGACTGGGACCTGAACAGATGAAGCCGATTTTTGAAGAAATGGCAGAATACGCTTCTGTACCGCTTATTATCAATCCTAATGCCGGACTTCCACGATCTGAAAATGGCAGGACGGTTTATGATGTAGGACCTGAAGAATTTGCCGGTTATATGGAGCTTCTTGTAAAAGACGGAGCATGGATTATCGGCGGATGCTGTGGAACAACACCTGAACACATCATGGCAACATACGACAGATGTAAGGATTTAAAGCCGATTCCTATTGTGGAAAAAGATATTACGCTTGTGTCTTCATATTCCCATGCGGTAGAAATTGGAAAAGTGCCCGTAATTATCGGAGAAAGAATCAATCCTACAGGTAAATCCAAGTTTAAACAGGCATTACGTGACCATAATATGACATATATCCTTGAAGAGGGAACTAAACAGGCTGATTCGGGAGCACACATTCTTGATGTTAATGTCGGACTTCCGGAAATAGATGAGACAGCAATGATGAAAGATACTGTTTTTGAACTGCAAAGTATTCTTGATCTTCCTCTGCAGATTGATACAACTGATATGAATGCAATGGAAACTGCTATGAGAATCTACAACGGCAAGCCGATGGTTAATTCTGTTAATGGCAAGAAGGAAGTTATGGAACAGGTATTTCCTCTTGTAAAAAAATACGGCGGTGCGGTTGTTGCACTTTGCCTTGATGAGGATGGAATACCTGATACCGCAGAGGGCAGAATTAAAATTGCCGAAAAGATATATGCAACTGCGGCAACTTACGGAATTAAAGCTAAAGATATAGTTATAGATGCGCTCACAATGACAATGAGTACGGATAATGAATCGGCTAATATAACCCTTGATACTGTCCGTGAAATTAAAGCAAGAGGCGGAAGAACGGTTCTTGGCGTATCAAATATTTCTTTTGGACTGCCACAAAGAGAACTCATTACTTCAACATTTTTTACCATGGCACTTCAGGCAGGATTGTCGGCAGGTATAATTAATCCTAATGCAAAGGCGATGATGCAGTCTTACGATACATATATGGTTCTTTCAGGTAATGACAGCCAGTGTACAAAATATATTGAAAAATACGCAGTGGCACCTGAAACAGCAGAAACAAAACCTAAGACAACGGCAAATTTCAGTCTCTCGGATTGTATTGTCAAGGGACTTAAAGAAAATGCATACACAGAAACCGTTGAACTCCTTAAAACTAAAGCACCAATGGATATAATTAACGGAGATCTTGTGCCTGCACTTGATATTGTGGGAAAAGGTTTTGAAAAGGGAACAATGTTCCTTCCTCAGTTACTTATGAGTGCTGAAGCTGCCAAAGCCGGTTTTGAGGCAATTAAGGAATATATGAAAAAGAGCGGAAGCTCTGAAGAAAAGAAAGCAACAGTTGTTATTGCAACCGTTAAGGGTGACATCCATGACATCGGAAAAAATATCGTGAAGGTTATCCTTGAGAATTACAGCTATAATGTAATAGACCTTGGAAAGGACGTTCCGCCTGAGGATGTTGTGGATGCTGTAATAGCTAACGATGCCAAACTTGTAGGACTTAGTGCACTTATGACTACTACTGTAGTCAATATGGAAGCAACCATAAAACTTTTAAGGGAAAAATGTCCTGATTGTAAGATAATGGTTGGCGGTGCAGTTCTCACTCAGGAATATGCAGATATGATTGGAGCAGATTTTTATGGAAAAGACGCCATGCAATCGGTGTATTATGCAGAGAGCCTGTTTAATAAATAGAATATAGAAAAGGGCATTACCACTTCAAATAGTGTGATGCCCTTTTTAGTGTGTAAATTTATCTTTTTTCTACAGGGAGAACTCCCGGCTTAAGATGACTTACATCCATATATACAGGAATTCCGTCTCTATATGTGAGTGTAACTTCTCCTTCAATAAGTGGTTTTAAGTAGTCAATCATCTCAGCGGTTACGTCATTACCGCGTTCATTAATCCATTCAACAGGAACGGACTTGGCTTCATTGGCAATTCCTGCGATTCTGGCATAGCCGTACTCAATGGTATAAGGGGCGTTGCTTGAACGGGTCATTGTAACCATTGAAGCGGTAACACCTGCTTCGGCAAGCTCTACAGCCTTATGACCGGAATTAAAAGCTTCGTCAAGGTCTGTCTTTGAAGCTTCGTGGGCTGCACAACGCTGTAATACATTGACTTCTACAGAACGGACTTTAACACCGATTTCTTCTTTTACGATTTCAGCAAGAGCCTGTCCGGCACCGCTTAACATCTTGTGACCAAAATGGTCGGCTACACAGTCTCCGGCACTTATATAGTTGCCGTATTTATCTCGTATACCTTCGGAAATTGCAACAATAAGGTTATTATTGGTTTTAAGAAATTCTTTGGCATCTTCGATAAATTTGTCTTTGTCAAAAGGAACCTCAGGCAGATAAATAAAGTGAGGTGCAGTATTATAACCATTTCTTGCAAGTGCGGATGAGGCGGTAAGCCATCCGGCATCCCTTCCCATTATTTCAACTATGGTTACGCTTTTTACCGCATAAATAAATGTGTCATGTGCAATTTCAAGAAGGGAGGTTGCAACATATTTTGCAGCGGAACCAAATCCCGGTGTGTGGTCTGTTACCATAAGGTCATTGTCAACGGTCTTTGGTATACCTATTATTTTTACATCACTGCCTATTAAAGAAGCATATTCCGAAAGCTTAAGCACAGTGTCCATGGAATCATTGCCGCCGATGTAGAAAAATGCTCCTATATTATAACGCTTGAATTGTTCAAAAATTCTCTTATAATCGCTGTCATCCCTGTGGTAATCCGGTAATTTGTAACGGCATGAACCAAGATACATGGCAGGTGTGTGCTTAAGACACAAAAGTTCTTTATCATCAGGAACTTTTTCTGAAAGATTAAGGATCCTGTTATCAAGAATACCCAGAATACCGTTAACCGAACCGTAGATTGTGTCATATATTTCCGAGTCTGCGACACCCTTAATTACTCCCGCAAGACTGGAGTTGATTGCAACAGTAGGACCGCCTGACTGTGCAACAAAACAATTTAATTTAGCCATTGTAATTGTCTTCCTTATTTTGTGTGATGTACTAATTGTAAGATAGACGTAAATTATTGTCAATAAATTCATCTGATAAGCAATCAAAGATTATATATTGGCCTGAAAAATCAATTGGCGGTGGGTGTTTGATGGATATAGAAAATGCAAAAAAATAAAAAAGAGTTCCGAAGCTTATATGCACGGAACTCTTTTTTGGTAATCAGGGAAAGAACGTCATAGAAATTTTTAACATTCTTTCCATTTGCCCTGCCTGTAGAAGAAGATAGATATGACAGTGGCAACCGTCCATCCGATTGGCCAAGCACACCAGATTCCGGTACTTAAAAGAGCTGTCTTTGATAAGACTATAGCAAGAACAACTCTTAAAATAAGGTCTGTAAATGTTGCAATCATGAATTGCCTCATAAGACCTGCACCTCGGAGGATACCATCGGCTACAAGTTTAGCCGATACTACAAAATAAAATGGGGCAAGGATTCTCAGATATATTGAACCTGAACTTATAGCCTCAGCGGATGGATTATCGATAAAGAAGGTAAGTAAAGCCTTCGGAAAGATGACATATAATAGACAAAGCGGAAGTGAAAGGCACCATACTAATTTTACACCTGCCTTAAAACCGGCTTTGACACGGTCGAATTTTGCTGCACCGATATTCTGGGAAGCAAAATTGGAGACGCCGTTTGCAAGTGTTGTAAATGATGTGATTACAAGGTTGTTAAGTTTGACGCCTGCGGAATATCCGGCAATTACGCCAGTTCCAAATCCATTGATGACTTTCTGGATAACGATATTACCGATTGATATGAAGCTCTGCTGTAAAATACTTGGAATTGCAATAATAATGAACTGTACGAAAATGCTTTTACTGAATATGTAATGTTTCTCATCGGTTTCGATTTTGTGAAGACGACGAAGAACTACAACAAGTGAAAGTATACAGCTTATACTCTGGCAAAGGAAAGTTGCCCATGCAACACCTGCAACACCCATATTGAATACCTTTACAAAAAGGATATCTACGCCGATGTTTGAAAGCGAGGATGCAGCAAGAAAATAGAAAGGCGTTTTGCTGTCACCGAGAGCAGAGAAAATGCCTGTGGCTATGTTATAGAAAAATACAAAAGGAAGACCATATACATATATATCAAGATATAATTTGGAATCATCGTAAATTTTGGTAGGAGTACCTATGGCATGAAGCAAAGCACCACCTGCAAATATTCCGATAAACATAAGTATAAGACATATAGCTGCACTTGTTACCATTGATGTGTAAACAGATGTTTTGACATTGCCGTATTCCTTGCTTCCGAAAAACCTTGCCGTAATTACGGAACAGCCTATGTTACAGCCGAATGCAAATGCAATAAAAATAAGAGTGATTTCATAACTGTTGCCAACAGCCGCAAGAGCATTTTCACCGATGAATTTTCCGGCTACCCATGAATCGGCTATGTTGTATAACTGTTGGAAAATAATGCTTCCGAACAACGGAATACAGAATTTCCATAGCACATTTTCGGGATTTCCCACTGTTAAATCTTTGTTCATAATTTTTCTCCTTCTACTTAAAACTGAACCATTGATTATTTCTAGAAATAGATTATAATAATCACATATCTATATGTAAAAGGTATAAAAATAATATTTAACATATCAAAATGATATATAGGAGATTTATGAATATTACTTATGACTATTATAGGATATTTTATTACGTTGTGAAGTTCGGAAGTTTTACAAAGGCGGCAGAGGCTCTGGATAACAGCCAGCCCAATATAACAAGGGCTATGAACAATCTGGAATCACAGCTTGGAGTACAGGTGTTCTACCGTTCGAGAAAGGGAATTAAGCTTACAAGGGAGGGTGAAATGCTTTTTAAAAGGGTGAATATTGCTTTTGAACAGATATCCTTGGCGGAACATGAACTGGAACAGACTAAGAGAATGGATAGCGGCAGTGTCAAAATCGGAGTCAGTGAGATAGCATTACACGAAGTCCTTCTGCCGGTGCTTGCTGCCTACAGGAGAGATTTTCCCAATGTCATGGTCCAGATAACCAATGAGTCAACACCATCTGCGATAAAAAGTCTTAAAAATGATGAGGTGGAGCTGGCACTTGTAACCACACCCATAAATATTAACAAAAATGATTCTTTATCCTGTGAAAATCTTTGTGAATTCACGGAATATCCCGTAGCACATAAGATGTTTGGAATACCTGATAATAAAGAAATAAGCCTTAAGGAACTGGAAAAATATCCTGTTATTTTTCTTTCAAAAGGGACAGCAACAAGGGAGTATTATGAGGAACTTTTCAGAGAAAAAGGAATGGATATTAAACCTAATGTAATTGCGGCAACTACGGACCAGGTTATGCCAATGGTAAAATCAGGACTTGGAATAGGTTTTGTACCGGAAAGTATGATGGGTGGGAATGTAACCGTTATAAAATTAAAAGATAAGCTGCCAAAACGTCTTATATGTCTTTTATATGATGGGAGAAAACCACAATCACTTGCAACAAAAGAGCTAATAAAAAGGTTAAGAAGTATGTGACATCCTGCTGGAATTATTGTATAATAATATCAGTTTAAGGGACGGGACAAGAGAAAACAGAATATGGAGGATAATTTATGGCAGGAAGAATGAACAGATTATTGGCTGTCCTTATTTCCGCTGTTACTGTAACATCATCGGTTAATTTTACCGCGATGGGAACGAAAGCGGCAGATGGTGTTAATAATGAAAAAGAGACTGTTGAAGCGGATACGAGGAGTGGCAGTTCGGGGGCAGTACTGCATAGCTTTGAAGCACCTTTAGTAGGTAATTCAGGCAATATAAGCAGATATGTAGCAAATTCGGCAATATTTTATGGATTAGCAAGGAGCACGGCTGTTCCGTCGTCATATTCATCTGTGGATAGAGGCTATGTGACAAGTGTCAAGGATCAGGGAGGCCTTGGAATCTGCTGGGCATACGGTGCGTGTGCTGCGATGGAATCCTACGCATTATCCCACGGATATGTGTCATCCCCGGATGATATAGATTTGTCAGAATTCGGACTTGCATATATGACATTCAATGACAGCACATTTACAGACCCACTTGGCGGTACAACGGGCGATAAGTCAACTAATTATAACATGACATATTCTTTTGCTAATGGTGGCAATGACCAGTATGCTTTTAAGACCCTTAGCAAGTGGGCGGGTGTTATGAATCAGAAAAGTGTTCCTGAAGCATCATATCCGAATCAGCTTGATCAGGAGAAAACAACATATACCTTTAAGGCAGAAGATGTGTCATATATTTTAACCGGCCAGAAGTATATCAATATGAAGGAACGGGATCTTGTCAAGCAGGCAATTATTGAAAACGGTGCCGTAAGTACAATATATACCACCAATCAGAAACGTTCAGATAAGTATGTATATTATTCCGAACCCACAGGTTCGGGACATGAAGTAACCATTGTAGGCTGGGATGATAATATTGATAAATCCCTGTTTGCTGCGAATGGTCATGATACCCCTCCGGGAAACGGAGCATGGTTAATCAAGAACAGCTGGGGCAGCAACACCGGCAATAACGGATATTTCTGGATGTCATACTACGAATCAAGTATCCAGAATATGAATGCAGTTATATATGAAATCGTTCCGGCAGATACTTATGATTATAATTACCAGTATGACGGAAGCACGATTTTTAATCATTTTATCCAGAATAATGCTTCGTTTTATAAGAACGAGAAGAAATTTGCCAATATATTCAAGGTAAACGGAAGCGCTGACGAGATTCTTAGAAGTGTGGCTTTTGCTGTTGGCAATTCTAACCTTTCATACACGATTGACATTTACAAAGTAGATACTAAAGCAGTCACCATAACTCCGGAGAGCGGAACCTTGCTTACATCCTATACAGGAAAAACAACTTATGCCGGATATTATACAACGGAGCTTCCTGAAAGCATTACATTACATAGCGGAGATACTTTCTCCGTTGTAGTTACTTTTGATAATGCCTCAGGAATTAATTATTCAATAAGTGAATATCAGACCGCAGATAATGATCATATATATTGGGATGTGGTTAATTCCACAGCACCGGGACACAGTTATCTGTATTATTACAACAGATGGGTGGATATTAATGAAAACAGTTATGACAGATATCCGGATGCGGACTTCTGTATTAAAGCATTTACTACTGCTAAAAAAGATATAGAGGCTTCGGAAATAACGGGTACTGAACAGTCGGGACTTGATAAAGCAGTTATTACATGGAAAAAGACAAGCGATGCAGCAGGGTATGCACTTTACAGAAAAGCTGAGGGAGACGCGGACTATTCACTTGTATATAATGGAACGGATGTGACCTTCACCGATACCGGTCTTGCTTTTGGAAAGACGTATTACTATTATGTGAAAGCCTATAACAACAGCCATGGCATGGATACTATTTCTCCGTCGCAGGTAAAGAAAATATCAATAGACATTCCAAGAACGAGAATAACTAATGTTGAATCCACAGGAACAGGAATTTCTGTTAAATGGGAAAAGATCAGTGGGGCAAAGGGTTATAAAGTATTACGCTCGGAAGATGGAGAAAATTACTCTGAAATAGCATCCGCGGTTACAAATGAATATACAGATAATAATGTGCCAAAGTATAACAAGGCATACTATTATTCCATCATTACGGTATTTAATGATGGAAGCAAGGACATAGAATCTTTAAAAAGCTCACGTTATGTTGGCATTAAAAAACTTAATAATCCAACAAACGGACACATTAATAATGATGAATACAAGAAATTTAAACTTACGTGGGACAAAGTTGAAAATGCATCAGGATATTATGTAAAACGTATAATAACAAATCAGGATACAGTTACAATAGATGCCAAAGATGTAGATTCATACATTGATGATGTGGAATCAATTGCAGAAAACACTCAGGTGACATATCAGATAATTCCGTACGTGATAGAAGATAATGTCTATAAACAGGGAAAGGGAATAGCGTTTAACCCAATGTATGTAAGGTATGAGCCAATTGCTAATCTTACATATGATAAAGATACCAATACAATTAAGTGGGATGCTTATACATTCCCTGATAAACATATAGATACAATGTATCATGTGTACATATCAGAATCAAAAGATGTAAATGACGGCTATTATAAATCATATACCAATACTTTTAATATGCCGGATTATGATGAGAACAAGACATACTATGTCAGAGTAACAGCTTATGCCAGAAATCCGTTGCAGGGTACGGGAAGGGAATTGACAGCGTTCCAGTCACCGGCATTGATAATAGGCAAGGAACCTGAAGTCATCGTAAAACCTGATAAGCCAATATTATTGTCTATCGGTGACAAAAATATAGAAATCGGCAGCAGAGTTGAATTGACTGCAACAGTAACCAATATAGATTCGGCAGCAACATACACATACCAGTGGTACGAAGCATCTTCAAAGACCGCTTCAGGAACCCCAATAGCCAATGCCACATCCGCAAAATATGTACCTGCAACAGGCAAAAACGGAGAAAAATACTACTACTGCAATGTCACAGTCTCTAAGAACGGATATACCGAAACTACAACAACAAATCGTGCAAAAGTAAGAGTAACAACCTCTCTCAGCCATGCAACAATAGACAGTATTGCGGCACAGACATATACCGGAAAAGGAATAACACCTTCTGTTACCGTGAAGTATAACGGAATAACACTTACTAACGGAACGGATTATACAGTTTCATACAGTAATCATATTAATCCGGGAACAGCAACAGTAACCATAACCGGAAAAGGCTATTACACCGGAAGCAGGAAAATTAACTTCAAAATAAATAAACCGGCGGTGAAGCTACCTGCTCAGGCAACTTCATCTAAAGTAAGTATTGACCAGTCAGGAAACATTGCCAGAAGTATCAAATCCGGAACAAATGTTAATTCACTTTTGCAGAGTATCAATGAAAAACAATATTGTGAAATCAGGAAAAACAATGTAAAACAGTCTGGAAATGTGTCGGTAGGAACCGGAATGCAGTTATGCGTAATTAACAATAATAAAGTAGTCAAGTCTTATAATATCATCGTCACCGGGGATACGAACGGTGATGGAAAAACCAATATCACTGATTTGATTGCGGTTAAACAGAGTATACTTGGAAGATCATCATTGTCCAACATACAGAAACAGGCAGCAGATATGAATAATGACGGAAAAGTCAATATTACCGATTTTATCAAAGTAAAAGCAAAAATACTTGGAAGGGAATAACTACCAATGAAGAAAATAAATAAGATTCTTACTTTTATAGTTGTATTCACACTCTGTGTGATTTGCGGATTTAAGAAAACAGATGTCAATGCGGCATCTGCGGCACTTACAGGTCCTGGAACAGTAAGAGCCGGAGATACAATTACATTGAATCTCAATATATCATCACCGGGAAGCTACGGATTTGAAGGCAGCCTTGCCTATGATGGCTCTGTTTCACTCGTAAGCATGAGTGCAGGAACAGGCGGCTGGAAGCTTGAACAGAACGGAAGCAGAGTTGTAGTATATGATGATGCACTGTCTAATCCTCTTGGAAATAACTCAACCGTAATAAAAGCAGTATTTAAGGTAAATAATGTGGCAACCGGAACCGGTATAAATATTTCTTTCAACAATATTGTTGTATCGGATGGTGACAATGAAAGCAGTATCGGAACAGCTAAATATTCGGTTGCAGTAGCCGCACCACTCTCCGGCAACAATAATCTTGGCTCATTGTCGATAGCCGGACACAATATTAATTTTAATGCATCGCAGACATCCTATGATATAGGAACTGTGGAGTTTTCGGAAAGCAGTCTTAACATCAGTGCAGCACCGGCAGATGCAACCGCTAAAGTATCGGTAGGCAATACTGCACTTAACGTAGGTGCTAATACAATTACAATCAACGTAACTGCACAAAATGGTGCTGTTAAGACATACACTATAACAGCCAACAGAAAGCAGGACCCTGATTATAAGGAAAGCAATAATGCCAATCTTAGCGGTATAACTGTCAGTGAAGGAAAGTTATCTCCGGAATTTTCACCTGAGGTAACAGATTATGTCATATATGTACCATTTGGGACAAAGACAATTTCCGCAACAGGAACACTGCAGGATGAAAAAGGAAAACAGGTTCTTAACGGCCTTGTAGAAACATTAAAACAGGGGGAAAATAAAATGACAGTCACGGGTGTAGCTGAAGATGATTCAAAGAAGGTATATAACATTAACGTCGTTGTAATGCCGGAATACAAAGGAAAACTTCCATCTATATCAGGAGTTGAAACTGTAACGGAAGCTGAGACAGAAACGGTGGAAGAAACTGAAAGCACAACAGAAAGCGTATCTGCAACAGAAACTGATGAAGCAGCATCCGAAAATACCAAAAAATCAGGAATTCCGGTAGCAGTATTAATTATTACCGCATTTGTAATGTTAGCAGCAGGCTATGGAATATGTTATGCGCTTATGACACGCGGAAATAAGAAGTCCATATAAAACTTATGGCTGAGGATGAGATTTTTATGTATGTATCTGAATTTGACAGGCAAGCCGAAAAATATTTAAAAGGTGAATAACAGAAGGTAATGGTTACTATGGAAACAGGTAAAAAAAACTATATCTTATACTTTGATCTACTCAATATATTTGCATGCTTTGCTGTAGTGGCATTGCATGTAAACGGAGCAGTTCATACATTTGCAAAGACAAGAAACTGGGTTTCATGTATGTTTATTGAAGCTCTGTTTTACTTTGCGGTACCCGTGTTTTTTATGCTGACGGGTGCCACACTTATAAATTACAGAAAAAGATATGGCACAGGAACATTTTTTAAGAAAAGATTACTTAAAACACTTGTTCCGTTCATTATTTGGAGTATCATAGGAATATGCTGGTCAATATTTTATACAAAAGGAATGAAAATTTTCGATATCAATACACCGGCAAAATTTATCAGTGCCGTTATTAATTGTAAAGGAATGGGAATATACTGGTTTTTTCCGGCATTGTTCTCGGTATATCTGACAATTCCACTGTTTTCTCTTGTGGATGAAGAGAAGCGGATTGGCAAAAACGGAGTATTCACTTATCTTATATTCATGTATCTTATATTAAATGTTCTAATGCCTTTTATATGCAAAAAGGCAGAGATACAGTGGAACTATTCGCTAAGTACGGTGTGTTGCGGCGGTTATACGGTGTGGATACTTATAGGATATTACCTTGCTAATACTGATATTAAAAAGAACTTCAGAATTTTTATATATATTCTTGGACTTATAGGCTTCTTTATGTATTTTTATTTAACGGTCCAAAACTCCTTTAAAACAGGAAGATTTGATAAAACCTATGCAGGGTATATGAATATTCCTGCTATATTTATGGGAACAGCAGTCTTTGTGCTCTTTAAATATGGAAAATGGAATTTAATAGAGAAACACGAAAAAGCTGTTAGGTTAGTAAGAAATCTTTCGTCTGCGAGTTTTGGGGTATATCTAATCCATTATTACCTTAAAGATTTTTCAATCAGGCATTTTGGCATTGACCCAAGAAGTACTTTATATAGAATTGCTGGAACATTTATTATATATGGATTAAGTGTTATTATTGTCAGGGTAATACAAAAAATCCCTGTTATAAGGAAAATGGTACCGTAAAGAATTGACAAAAACAGGGGACAAATATATACTTTTTAATTGACTAATGATAGGAAAGAGGAATGATATGGTCTTTAGCAATGCGGTATTCCTGTTTATTTTTTTGCCTGTAGTTATAGCAGGTTATTATATACTGAGAGGTAAAGCGAGAAATTACTGGCTTCTTCTCGTAAGTATATTTTTTTTATGCGTGGAATAAACCATCGTTTACTATAATTTTATTAGGAAGTATTGTACTGAATTATTTTGGAGCACTGCTTGTAGAAAAAGCAGGACAGACCGGAAAAAAGAAACTTTGGCTTGTACTTACAGTTGTCTGTAATCTTTTGATATTGTTCTATTTCAAATATTTTAATTTTACAATAAGAACGCTTAAGAAAATATTTGATATTCATACCCAGTTTGCCAATGTTTTATTGCCTATTGGAATATCATTTTTTACATTTCAAGGTTTATCTTATGTTGTGGACGTGTACAGGGGAGATGTACCTGCACAGAAGAATGTGTTTAAACTTGGAATGTATATAAGTATGTTCCCACAGCTTGTTGCGGGACCTATTGTTAGATATAAAGATATTGCCACAGAAATTGATAACAGAAAAGTTACAACGGAAGATTTTGCATACGGAATACAGAGATTTATTTTAGGTTTGTTTAAAAAGATAATTATTGCTGACAATATGGCGATAATAGCAAATGCAATGTTTGACTGTAATCCTAAATTGAATTCGGTGTCCCTTGCATGGTTAGGAATAATAGCATATTCATTGCAGATATTTTTTGATTTTGCAGGATATAGTGATATGGCTATAGGATTAGGAAGAATGTTTGGATTCCATTTCCTTGAGAATTTTAACTATCCTTATATTTCAAAGAGTATTACGGAATTCTGGAGAAGATGGCATATTTCATTGTCATCATTTTTCAGGGACTATGTATATATTCCGCTTGGCGGAAACAGAAAACATGTATATCTTAATGTTGCAATCGTATTTTTGCTTACGGGAATATGGCATGGTGCAGCATTTACATACATAGCGTGGGGAATATGGCATGGCATATTCAACCTTACGGAAAAATTTATTAAATCCCATTCCAAATCTAAGGAAGTAACCGGGCATAATTTCAAAAGAGTTATGGTATCTGTTTTTCAACATGTATACACAATGCTTGTTGTTATGTTAGGCTGGGTAATGTTCAGATCATCAGGAATTAAACATGCTTTTAACTATATCAAGTCGTTATTTGGATTGAATAATCCTGAAATATCGGTATATAATGTCTGGCTGTACCTTAATAAATGGTCATTCCTTATATTGATATTGGGTCTGATTATGTGCACGCCATTACTGAAAAAGCTGTATGGTCTGCTTAAGAGAAAAGTAAACGAAAAAATATTAACACCTGTCAAATACATATTATTACTTGCTTTATTGTTGTTATGTGTACTGCAGGTTGCATCTAATTCATATTCAGCTTTTATATATTTTCAGTTTTAAAGGAGGAAAATTATGCTTAAAAAAGTATATAATATCATTTTTATTGTATTGTTTATGGCAATTATTTCGTTACCTCTTATTAAAGCTAACTGGAAAAGTGGGGTTGTTTCTGAGGATGAGAACAGATATCTTACCGACACCCCTAAATTAATTGAAAATGGCAGATTTAATCCTGCTTTTACAAGCGATGTTGAAAGCTGGTTTAAGGATAACATGGGATTTAGAAAGTATTTAATTGATACTAATGCAAGACTTCAGTACGAAGTGTTTGGCAGGATGCTTAACAAAAGTAATTATTACATAGGAAGACATGGCGACTTCATATATGCAACAGATGCCATGATTGCTGACTATGCCCATCTGAATCTTCGCAGTGACGAAAGAGTGGCACAGATAGGTCAGAGTTACCAGACCATAAGTGACTGGCTTGGAGACAAAGGAATTAAGTTTTACAATGTACAATGCTGGGACAAACACTCTATATATCCTGAACAGTTTATGGCATCGGTTAATCAGATTGGAGATACTTCCAAGACGGATCAGGTTGTTAATTATATAAAGAATAATACTACTGTAAATGAGATTTCCCTTAAAGAAATGCTGCTTGATAAGAAAAAATCATACGAAGTTTACAGTCATTATGGAGACCCTACCCATTGGACTGAAAGAGGCGCTTATTTTGGTTATCAGTATATTATGGAAAAGATAAATGAAGATAATCATAATATGTATAATATTCTCAGTGAAGATGATTATGACATAACTGTTGAAGACAAAGGCATTACCCTTAATGGATTTATACATGAGAAAGATATGATGGAAACATTTACTATCAGGAATCCTAAAGCTGTTAAAGCAGATAAATCGTTAATGGGTAAATTTGGAGAAGATGAAAGACACAGTATATGGATTAACAAAGATGCCGGAAATGATACCAGACTTTTGTTAATGTGTGACAGCTACATAAATAGTTTTATAGTTGAAGATTTCGCAGAAAGTTTTTCGGAAGTATGGCTTGTGTGGGGCGATTATACCAAAGACCTGGATAAGGTTATTGAGTTGTATAACCCTGATATTGTGGTATATGAATGTGCAGAACGTGTTGACAGAAGTGATGCAGTTGTTGAATTTGCTGATAAGATAAAATAAAATTAATGAAAACAGCAGTAGAGATAAAGGCAACCGGAAAATATGTGTTCCGATTGCCTTTACTTTTTATTTTGAAAATCACTTTCTTTAATATTAAAGTGTGTAAATACGACATTGAGAAAATTATCATTTTTGTTATTTTCAACATTTAAATTGCTAAGAGTTACCTTTTCTGAGTTCCAGATACTTACAACATATTTTATTCTTGTAGATGGGAGAGCGAAAACTTTTATGTTTGCTTTGATTTCTACCGCTTTTAACCATGTTAAAGATATATTTTGGTAATGAATTTGCCGGATACAAAACGACTCCTACTCCTGTAGCTAAAAGATAGTGGCTGCTTTTGACTCGGTCCTTTGTCTCATAATCCCATTTAAGATATGGCAAAATTTTTCCGTTATCGAATCTTATTTTGTGTGATCTTGTGCAGATAATGGTTTCCTTTCTTTTGGTATGTTCTTTAACTAAATCTCTAACTAAAGTTGATCTGTAGAAAACATCATCGTCAATGGTTGTAATAACATCATTTGGATATTGTTGCATAGAATAAAAATATTTTTTATGTGGCTTTAAAATTTTATACTTCGGATGACAAATATATTTATTTGTGGTAATATATTATTACTTTTTTGGAGGAAACATAATATGGTAAATACCGATTATTTATATGACCATACTTTTTTTGAAAAACATTTTTCAAAATACCACTATGATAAAACCTCAAGGTTGTCGTATAAAGAATACTACAACTCATATATAGTTAATTCCTATATGGAAAACGGACATTATGTGGGTGGCGTTTATACGGAAAGTCTGGACTTCGTAGATGGAACCGCTATAAGACGAGGAATAGGCGAGGTAAATGATAAAAGCAGGATTGTTACCGGTTCAACAGAAGATGACACGGTAATATATATCGGAATGTTGGTTAATGTATGGGGACATCATCTGACGGATAATATAAAGCGTTTATGGTTCCTTGATTCGGATGAGTATAAGAGTAAGTATTCGGGATGTAAGCTTGTATATGTTTCCGCAGAAGGGCAGACTTCATATAAAGACATGCCTTTAAACATGAGAAAATTGCTGAGTATATTGGGAATAGACGAGAATAACATTACTCCCATTACCGATATAACAAGGTTCAAAAGGATTATTGTACCGGACGAGTCCTTTTATAACGATAAGGATGAGATAAGGTTTTTTACAAAAGAATATAGAGATACAGTTAATAAAATTCGCCAATATCAGAAAGAAAAGTTTGTTAAGGATGAGACTTATAAAAAAGTGTATTTCACATATTCAAGATTCAGTTCAGACAAGCAGGTCGGTGAAAATAAATTAGAAGATTTTTTCACAGGCTTAGGATATAAAATTATAGCACCTGAGAGATACAGCTTTGAGGAACAGCTTAATATTTTAGCGAATTGTGAGTGCTTTGCATCAACAATAGGCTCATGTTCCCACAATATTATTTTCCTTCCGGAAGGTGCAAGCGTATATTTAATTCCGAGAGCTTTTTATCTGACAGGTTATCAGGTAACACTGGGTGAAGTGATTAATTTGGATATATATTATGTTGATTCCAGCCTTTCGGTGCTTGTAAGAAGAAATAATCCGTGGGAAGGACCGTTTTATTACATTCAGAGCGATAATCTGAAAAGGCTGTTTAATATTGAGATAAAATATGACAAAAAGAGTATACGGAATAATTTACATGATATTAAGAAATATTTGAGAATATCCAATAAATTAGACGATATCGAGAAAAGATATGAACCTGAGTATTACAGCAAAGAATTTGCAAAGTATTACGCAAGATACAGAAATACGAAGAAATTGTCAATCTTGATGTGGAAGGTTATATACCGAATTAAAAGAAAATTTAAACACCATTAAGTGAATTTGTTGTAAATGGAGCGAAAAATGAAGAACATTTTTATTGTTGGAGCAAAAAATTGTGGGGCATACGGAGGATATGAGACATTCCTGGATAAATTAACAGAGTATCATCAGGATAATAAGAACATTAAATACCATATAGCCTGGAAAGGAACGGAAAGTAAGGAGTTTGAATACCATAACGCACATTGTTTTCAGATAAAAGTACCTAATATAGGACCGGCACAGGCAATTTATTATGATGTGGCAGCATTGAAGTATTGTGTTAAATATATCAAAAAACATAATATTGCCAATCCAATTGTGTATGTTCTTGCCTGCCGCATAGGACCGTTTGCAAGGAAATTTCATAGACAGATTAATAATCTTGGCGGAAAGATGTATGTGAATCCCGACGGACACGAATGGATGAGAGCTAAATGGAGTAAGCCGATAAGATGGTATTGGAAAAAGTCTGAACAGTTAATGGTTAAAAACTGTGATCTTTTAATATGCGATAGCAGAAATATAGAAAAATATATTCACAAGAGTTATGAAAAATACAATCCAAAGACTACATTTATTGCATACGGTGCCGACCTTACCCCAAGTAAGTTGTCAGATGATGATGAAAAGCTTGCTAAATGGTATAAGGAAAAGAATTTAAGCAAAAAAGAATATTATCTGGTAGTCGGAAGATTTGTTCCGGAAAACAGTTTTGAAATTATGATTCGTGAGTTTATGAAATCGGATTCTAAAAGGGATTTTGCTATTATTACAACTGCTGATGATAAATTTCAAGCACAGCTTGAGGACAGGCTTCATTACAAAAAAGATAAGCGTATTAAGTTTGTGGGAACGGTATATGACCAGGAATTACTTAAAAAAATCAGGGAAAATGCCTATGCTTATTTTCATGGACATACTGTAGGAGGAACTAATCCGTCTCTTATTGAAGCTCTTGGAAGTACCGACCTGAATTTACTTGTGGATGTGGGCTTTAACAAAGAAGTAGCCGAGGACGGTGCTCTTTACTGGGGTAGAGAAGAAGGTTCTCTGGCACAATTGATAAATAAGGCAGACCGTCTCAGCGACGAAGAAATAGCAGAGCTTGGAAAAAAAGCTAAAGAACGAGTACGAAAAGAATATACATGGCAGAAGATTTCTGATATGTACGAAGCAATATGGAGAGAATGATATGAGCGTTATTTATGCGATACTGTACTATTTTAGACAGGCAACTAAGTTTTTATCTAAAAGAAGAGGAGCTACTTATGCGGGGAATTTAGACCCGTCATATCTATTTGCACCGTCATACATTATTGAAAACAGAAAAAATAAAAAGATGTGGATCAGCATTGCAGTAATTTTCGGTGCAATGGCGGTCTATTTTGCTTTGCAGATTCTGGTTAATAAGGATGTCGATAAGGTAAAAGGTTTAATTACCATATTTAAAATATTAATCTGCACGGTTGTGCTTATGTACGGCATAAAGTATTACAACAGGGTCAGATTAAAACAGATTGCATATGCGATAACATATATGAATGTTATTTCCCTTGTATTTGCATTAATATTCAGAAATTGTTTCTTATGGAGAACACATGATTATATTAATAAATACACAACAACAAGACTTCAGTTGTTCTATCTTGAACCAAGTGAGTTGGGTTTTCATCTTGTACTTATTATGATAATACTTCTCCACTATTTCTTTCAGGAAAAGAACAGAAGAGAAAAGCTTAAGCTAATAATTATGTTTGCATTAAACGGTATTGTGCTGTTTTTTGCAAGGTCAATGGGAGCAATATGCATAGGTGCAGTTACGTTTGCGGTAATGTTTATTGTTGACTGGATAAGAAATCATGACAGTAAGAAAAAAAATATAATCAATATTGTTATCATATGTTGTGTATTGGCAGCTATAGGTCTTATGTTTATTACCAAAAGTGACATTGCCAACAGAATTATTGATACAATAAACGGAAAAGATGCGTCCAACGGTTACAGAATAGGTGTATCTTTTGATGTCCTTAAAGCAAGTCTTAAAGATACAAAATTCATGGGTGTAGGATTCGGTAATCTCAACACACCGAAATTCAGGGCAAAATATTCATATCTCGGTCTTTATGAAGTACTTGCCAATTCCTTTATGTATTTTGTGATTGAGACAGGTATTTTTGGCATAATTGTACTTGCGGCGATTTTAGTCCTGCTTATTAAGGCGTGTGTTAAGAAAAAAGATACACTTCGTATCGGCATGGTAGTATTTCTTGTTACTTATCAGTTATTGGCAAGCCATTTCACCAACGGCGTTATCTGGCTCATTTATGGACTGATTTTAAGCGAAGCTGTATATGAAAAGAAAAGACATACAGATGACGAAACAGTTTACAACAGCGATAAAAAGATTAATCTCTTATATTTACATGCAGGTGCTGAATTGTATGGTGCCGATAATGTTATGTATGAATTAATAAGAGGTCTTGATAAGGACAAATACAATATAGATGTTGTATTGCCATGTGACGGACCTTTGGTAAATAGAATTGGCGGAATAGACAAGGTTAATGTAGAGGTTATGCCATATCCGATTTTAAGAAGAAAATATTTCAATCTTAAAGGAATGGTTTCATACGCATTTAATTATATACGTTATTCCTTTAAGCTGATTCATTATGTTAAGAAACATAAGATTGACGTGGTTCACGTTAATACCACAGCGGTTCTTGAAGGAATTATGATTAAGGCATTTTGTGAAGCCAAGATTGTATGGCACGTTCATGAGATAATTGTCAAACCGAGAAAAGTCGCAAAGCTTATTTATTACTGTGTAAATAAATGGTCGGATGAGATTGTAACCGTATCCAATGCGGTATGTGAAGCGGTTAAGACAACCAACGAGTCTGTCAATGTAATATATAACGGCGTTGACAATAATAAGTTTAACGATAAAACAGCAGATTTGGATGCAAAGAGAAAAGAACTTGGCATAACAGGGGACAATATCATTGTAGGAATGGTAGGAAGGGTTAATGCGTGGAAGGGTCAGAATGACTTTGTGGACGCACTCAAACCTGTCCTTGAAAAACATGATAATGTAACAGCGCTTATGATAGGCGGTGTATTTGAAGGCGAAGAATGGAGAATGACTGAATTAAAGAAGAAAATCTCAGAACTCCACCTTGAAAACAGAATTGTAGTATCTGATTTCAGAAATGATATAAATGAAATATATAAGCTTATGGATATTTTTGTACTTCCAAGCACCAATCCCGACCCATTGCCAACCGTTGTTTTAGAGGCAATGGCAAACGGACTGCCGGTTGTGGGATATGAGCATGGCGGTGTATGTGAAATGGTAAAAAAAGACTACAACGGTCTACTTGTGCAGGTATGTAATCCAAGTGCCATGGCAGAGGCAATAGAAAAGCTTATCACCGATACGGAATTAAGAAAAGAATTTGGCAGACACTCCGTTGAAAGACAGCACAGTATGTTCTCACTTACGGCATATATAAATAATTTTGACAGACTTTATACAAAAACAATGGGTGAAATACAATGAATGTTTCAATAATTACTTCTTTTTATCACGGAAATAAATATATTAACCAATATATTGATATGATTAAATCATTAAAACTGGAAAGCGATGACAGTCTTGAAGTCATTATGGTAAATGACAGTCCGGAGGAACCTTTGGCACTGCCTGAATATGGTAATATTGATATAAAGGTTATAGTCAATGAAGTTAATTCGGGAATCCATAAGGCAAGGGTAAACGGATTGTCACACGCTAAAGGTGATTACGTTATTTTTGTTGACCAGGATGATTTACTTATGCCTGATACGATTTTAGACTATAAACATAAGCTTGTTGATGAAGATTTAATTATTGCAAACGGAATTTACGAGTTAAAAGATGAGAAAAAGCCTATATTCCGAACCAAAAGGTCCCAGTGGTTTGCTTCCAAAAAACTGGGATATGTATATGTAAGAAACCTTATAGTATCTCCGGGACATTGCATTATTAAAAAGGATTCAATTCCTAAAGAGTGGACAAACAATTTTATGAAGATAAACGGGTCTGATGATTATTTCCTGTGGCTTCTGATGTTTTACTACAAAAAAAAGGTAAACTATCTTTATAAAACAGAATATATTCACAAGGACACGGGAGCTAATTTATCCTTTGATGAAGAAAAAATGCTGAAGTCCTCAATGAGCTTTATCGAGGTGATGAAGAATATTGACACTAAGTTTGTAAAGTATGCAGAAAAAATCGAAAAAGTAATAAAGTTCAAATATGATTATAAGTTTGGAAGCGTAAGTAAAAAGGTGTTAATAATAATGAAACACCCTGTAATTTTCTTTATAAATACAGTGTACCATTTTGTTTTCAAAGGAATTTAACATAAGGAGAAGTCATAATATGAAAAATCATAATATTTTAGTTATACATGCACATACGGAAAACAGAGGCGATGAAGCTGCTGTTAAAGCAATGATAGCCGCCATAAAAGAAAAAGAACCTGATGCAAATATATGTATTTCTTATAACGGACCTACGTTTTATCCTAATATGGACAATGTAAAAGAAATCTGCAGATTCCCTAAGATTGCGTCAAGGCTTGCACAGCTTGACTTCTTCTTAATACTTATGACTAAAGGAAAATTATCCGTCACTAAAGAGGGCAGGGAATTTATCAATGAAGTAAAAAAAGCGGACATCGTTCTTCACGCACCGGGAGGACCTTCTATCGGAGATATTTATGAAGAATCCGAATGGTTATACCTTAAAAGACTTCAACTGATAAAGAGAATGGGTGTTCCTTATATGTTCTACGCACCGTCCATGGGACCCTTTAAGAATGAAAAGAGGAACAAACAGAGAAAAGCGATATTACAGGATGCAGAGAAAATTGTGCTTAGGGATCCAATCTCACTCAAATATGTAAATGAGTTTCTCGGCGAGGATAAAGCGGTGCTGGCACTTGACTCCGCATTCCAGAACAATATTGATGGGGATGTTTATGAAAAATTATATGACGGTTATACTGAATTAAAAGATTTTATGGCAAAGCATGAGAAGTGTATAGGTATTACGATAACCGATTTGTTATGGCATCCGAAACATAGGAATAATAAAGAATTATTAAGTAAAATAGAGGAGAGTTTTAAGGAAAATATTGAAAAACTTACCTCTGAAGGTTACGGAATTGTTTTTATCCCGCAGTTATACGGAATACTTGATGATGAAAAATTAATGAACGGCTATTGTATAAATGATAACTGTTTTACGATTACTTCCAAGTCGGAAAAATACGATTCACAGTTCCAGCAGTATGTTATATCAAAATTATATGCTGTAATAGGAATGAGATATCACAGCAATATTTTTTCAGCAAAGCAGCTTACGCCGTTCATATCAATCACTTATGAACAGAAAATGCTTGGCTTTATGAAAGAATCGGGACTTGAAGAGTATTGCATTGATGTGAATGAACTTAATGCGGACATTCTTTGGAAAAAGTTTAATCATCTTGTTGAGAACTATAATGAATATGTGGGTAAATTAAAACAGTTAAAGACTGTGCTTCAAAATAAGGCGCACATAACAACAGATGAGTTGTTTAAGACATTGGAAACTCTGAGGTAATATTATTATGGAAATAAAAGATTTTTTAAGATGTATAAAAAGAAATTATCTGATAAGGAGAGAATTCAGACATGAATGTAAGGAATACATTAAGTATAATTACAACAACCCTAATCAGAAATCCTTTAATTCATATCAGGCAAAGATATACAGACAGATTCATGTTATTGAAAAAGCATTGTCTCTTTCCAATACAAGAAAAGGCTTTGGAACGACAAGAGTACAGGAGCTTTTTGTTATGATGGACCAGTATCTGGCACTTGGATTTGATACTGAGGAATATGTATTTCAGGCTGCAATAGAGGCTTTAAACAGATATATTGAGTTCCAACATTCCGTTGATTATGATGTCACGGAGATTGAAAAACGTGCAGAAAAGTACCATACCTTCTACAAGCATAACGAAAACGTGGATGCCGGTGCAAAGGAAGCGGATTATATGTCAATAAAAAAGGCTGCAGGAGAAAGTTTCGATAAATTTGTTTTTTCAAGACATTCAGTAAGACAGTTTGACACATCCAAAAAAGTTGCTGTTGAAGATATAGAAAAAGCCGTTGCTTTGGCAAAGAAATCACCTTCCGCATGTAACAGACAGGCATCAAAGGTATATGTGTTTGAAAACAGCGAAGACAATTCATATATAGGTAAATATGTAAAAGGCAACACGGGCTTTGAAGCAGAGGTTGATAAATATCTTGTAGTAACTGCCGACAGAGCATGCTTTTATAATGCAATGGAAATTAATCAGGAATATATCGACGGTGCCATATTCGGAACTGTTTTAACCTATGCCCTGCATTTTTATGGTATTGCTTCCTGCATACTACAAAACGGACAGGATTATAAAGCAACAGATGCATTGAAGGAAAGACTTGGTATTCCTGAAAGCGAACGAATAGTATTTTTTATTGCTATTGGAGCATATAAAGAGAATTTCAAGACAGCGGTATCGCAGAGAAAAAAGATGGAAGATGTTTTAATAGTAAGAAAGTAGGCGGATATGGATAAAGATAATTATATTGTTACAGTTGTAGTTCCTGTATATAATCACGAAAGATATATCGAACAGGCAATTATGAGTATATATAATCAGAAAACCGATTATAAATATAAGGTCCTAATTGGAGAGGACAAGTCTACAGATAATTCAAGGGAAATACTTAAAAAATTGCAAAAAAAATTACCTGAAAATTTTATTTTTCTGTATAGAGAACAGAATATGGGAATACAGAATTTCTACGATATGTATGAGAGAATAACAACCAAGTATTATATCGTGCTTGAAGGTGATGATTTTTGGTGTGATGACAAAAAATTGCAGAAACAGATTGAGTTTATCGAAAAACATCCGCAATATATAGGTGTAAGCCATTGGATTAATATTGTTGATCAAAACGGAAATGACAGCAATGTTGACAGAAAAGAAATTACAGGCGAATACAGATTTAAAGATTACAAAAATGGAAGAATGCCGGGACATACCTCATCAAAACTATTAAAATATGAATTTTATGATTATAAAAAGAAATATATTAACAGATTTACAGATTTAAATTATCCCGGGGATCAGATAGAAGCTTTTCTGATTGCAGATTTGTTTAAAATATATTGTATACCTGAGAAAATGAGCAGCTACAGATATATTACTGATTCAGGTACAAGTTATTCAGCTACCCATAAATTTGACAGTAATGCAAAAATTAACAGAATAAAATTTTATTATTATAATTATATTTTTTCAAAAGAAAATAATGGAAATAATAAAATAACTGAATTAAGCCAGCTTCAATACATATTTTTTATGTATAGATTTAGAAAAGATTTGAAAATTCCCAAGGAACTGCTTAAAAAAGAAATAAGAAAAAGTGGTAAGATATTTAAAATATATATATTTATTCTTGCTAGAATAAAAAAAGCACTTTTTGCAAAAATAGGTGGAATTTTTAAGAAAAATAAAAGAAAAATCCGAAACTAAAGTAGAGGTGCAAAATGGCGGAAGAAAATTTAAATAAAAAAGTATTTTCAGGACTTATTTGGAAATTCGGGGAAAGATTCACTGCAGAACTTGTAACATTTGTTGTTTCAATTGTATTAGCCAGATTATTGATGCCGGATGATTATGGTGTCATTGCTCTTATGATGGTTTTTATTACTATAGCGAATGTTTTTGTAATAAACGGTTTTGGAAATGCACTTATACAAAAAAAGAATGCAGATAATAGAGACTTTTCGTCTGTTTTTTATTTTAATATTATTTTTTCAATTGCAGTTTATTTTATACTTTTTGCTTTTGCACCTGCAATAGCAAGATTTTATCATATGCCGGTTATTTGCCCTGCTCTCAGGGTTTTATCACTTAGAATTGTTATAGCATCGGTTAATTCCGTTCAACAGGCGTATGTTTCAAGAAATATGTTATTTAAGAGGTTTTTCTGGTCAACTTTATTTGGAACATTGTTATCTGGTGTTGTTGGAATAGTGATGGCATATAAGGGCTGTGGTGTATGGGCTATTGTTGGTCAATATCTTACAAATACATGTGTCGATACGATTGTCTTATGGATAACGGTAAAATGGAGACCTGAAAAGTATTTCTCATTTAGAAATCTTGGAGAATTAATTTCTTATGGATGGAAAATTCTTGTGTCAGGATTACTTGATACAGGTTATAATCAGTTAAGAAATCTTGTTATTGGAAAGAAATATAGTTCTGCAGATTTAGCACAATATAATAAAGGACAGCAGTATCCCCAGCTTATTGTTACAAATGTTATTTCGTCAATTAGTGGAGTGCTTTTTCCGGCTATATCAAAATGCCAGGATGATTTGAACAATGTCAAAAATATGACGAGAAGGGCAATTAAAGTAAGTTCGTATGTTATGTGGCCATTAATGATTGGACTTGCGGTTGTTGCAAGACCTTTAGTAATTGTAATGCTGACTGATAAATGGCTTCCATGTGTACCTTTTATTTGGATTGCATGTTTTACTTTTGGATTGTATCCGATTCATTCTTCTAATCAGGAAGCAATAAAAGCATTAGGCAGAAGTGATTTGTTTCTTAGACTTGAAATAATAAAAAAAATAATTGGTGTTACAATCCTGATTATCTCTATGAGATATGGTGTTATGGCAATTGCGTTAAGCCAGATTGTTACATCAATTTTAAGCACATTTATTAATGCATCCCCTAACAGAAAATTATTAGGGTATAGTTATATCGAGCAGATAAAAGATATGATACCCTCATTTGCATTAGCGGTGGCTATGGGCATTGTAATATATCCATTAGCATTTATAATCAAAAACAACATTCTGTTGATAATAGCTCAGGTAATAACCGGAATATTTATTTATATAGGTCTTACAAAAGTATTTAAAAATGATAATTTGAGTTATTTACTTAAATTTATTAAAAGAAAAAGGCAATAAATGGAGGTTTTATAATGAAAAAACTAATGATTTTAGGCGGATCGAGATATGCGGTGCCTGTTATAGAAGTAGCACATAAACTTGGATTATATGTTATTACATGTGATTATTTGCCAGATAACATAGCACATAAATTTTCTGATGAATATTGCAATGTCAGTATTATTGATAAAGAAGCTACTTATGAGGCTGCAAAGAGATTAAAAATTGATGGTATTGTTTCTTTTGCATGCGATCCTGGGGTTGCTACAGCAGCTTATATAGCTGAGAAAATGGGGTTGCCATTCCAGTGCTCATACAGAGCAGCAGAAATATTGCAGGATAAAGGATTGTTTCGCCAATTTTTAACAGAAAATGGATTTAATTGTCCTCATGCTAAAAGATATGAAGATAAAAAATCACCATTTAATGATATTGATTATTTTAATTGGCCGGTTATTGTTAAACCTACTGATTCAGCAGGTAGTAAAGGAGTTACAAGAGTTGACAGGGTTGAAGATCTTGCTGATGCAATCAATGTTGCATTAGGAGGAGCACATAACGGAGCATTCATTATTGAAGATTTTCTTACCTTTGAAGGATATCATTCATCAACGGATCCATTTACTGTAGATGGACAGTTAAAATTTGCAACTTATTCTGATCAGTTATTTGATCCTGAAGCAGACAATCCTTATACACCTGCGTATATTATCTGGCCATCAACTATGAAACAGGAACATCAGGATTATCTTACCTCAGAAATTCAAAGACTTATGACACTTTTGAATATGAAAACAGGAATTTATAATATTGAAACTTGTGTTGCAAATGGCAAGCCTTACATTATGGAGGTTTCGCCAAGAGGTGGCGGATGTAAAATTGCAGAGCTTCAGAGAATGGCATATGGAGTTGATTTAATAGAAGCAGAGGTAAAAAAAGCTGTTGGAATGCCTATTGATGAAATTAAACAGACGGAGTGTGACGGATGTTGGTGTGAGATGGTTGTACATGCCAGACCTGGAAAAAGCGGTATATTAAGATCAGTTACGGTTGACTCTGATATAAAAGAAAAATATTTAAAGGTAGTTGATCTTTCAGCTAAACCGGGTGATTTTGTACAGCCTTTTACCGGTGCTAATATGTCACTTGGAGATATGTTTTTTAGATTTGATGATAGAACAGAATTGGAAACTGTCATGTCTAAATCAAATGAATGGTTGCACATTGAACTTGATGAAAAATAAATATTGTGAAAGGATTTTTGTATATGAAGAAGATTATTGTTTTTGGAGCAAGTGGTGATACAGGAAAATATTTTGTAGATTACTTATTAAATACTGTACATACTGATTTTGAAATAATTGCATCAGGAACAAAAGACTGCAGATATTATGAGCATAACAATATTAAATATATTAAAGTTGATATTACCCAAAAGAAAGATTTTGATAAATTACCTAAAGATGATGTGTATGCTGTTGTCGATTTAGCAGGATTTATGCCGGCGAGAATGAAAGGCTACGATCCATATAAATATATAGATGTAAATATAACAGGTAATTTAAATATATTAGAATTTTGTAGGAAAAACCATGTTTCTAAAATTCTGTATGCTCAGAGTTTTGGCGATATAAAGAATTATGCAGAAAAAGATATACTGTTAAAACCGGATATGAAGCCGGATTTCAGCTATAATACTGATCATACAATATATGTTATGACAAAGAATTTCACAGTTGATATGATAAAAAATTATAATCAAATGTATGGCATCAGCGCATTTATTTTTAGATTACCAACAATATATTTATATTCCAAAACAGATACATACTTTGTCGATGGAGAAGAAAGAAAAATTGGCTACAGGTTACTGATTGACAATGCAATTGAAGGGAAAGATATAGAAATATGGGGAGACAAAACCAGAAAAAAAGATATGGTTTACGTCAAAGATTTTTGCCAGATGATGTATAAGGCATTAATTTCAGATAGAAAATTCGGACATTATAATGTAGGCACAGGTGTTGGAACTTCATTAGAAAAACAAATTGAAGGAATTATAGATGTTTTTTCAGATGGAGTGCATAAATCTAAAATTATTGAACGAAAAGATAAACCAAATTCACCACAATACATAATGGATATTCAGAATGCGAAAGATGAATTAGGATATGAGCCTAAATATAATTATATAGAAATGCTTAAAGATTTAAAACGTGAAATGAATGAAAAAAGATTTGATTGTTAGCGTGCTGTTTATATGACAAAGTTGACAAAGAATACTTTGCATAGTATAAAATATGAGAATATAAAAGATTATTGCAAATTGATTTAGGAGATATTACTATGGATGAAAAAATAATGGTTACCAGATCATCAATGCCACCAATGGAGGAATTTATTGAAGAAATAAAGTCAATATGGGAAACTCATTGGCTGACTAATATGGGTGAAAAACATAAAACACTCGAAAAATTACTTAAAGATTATCTCGGTGTTGAGAATGTGTCGCTTATGACCAATGGGCATCTTGCCCTTGAACTGGGTATTCAGGCTATGAATCTTAGTGGAGAAGTAATTACCACACCTTTTACGTTTGCCTCTACAACCCATGCCATAGTAAGAAACGGGCTTACACCGGTTTTTTGTGATATAGAAAAAGACACTTTTACAATTGATGTAAATAAGATAGAGAGTCTTATTACGGATAAAACAACTGCTATTATGCCGGTGCATGTATATGGTGATATTTGCAATATTGAAGCTATTGAAGATATAGCCAAAAGACATAATCTTAAGGTTATATATGATGCAGCACACACTTTTGGAGAAAAATATAAAGGAAAAGGAATTGGCTCATTTGGGGATGCGTCTATGTTTAGTTTCCATGCTACAAAGGTGTTTAATACCATAGAAGGTGGAGCTGTATGTTACAAGGATAGTGATTATGGCCTGGATTTATACAGATTAAAGAATTTTGGTATCAGAGATCAGGAAACAGTTGATGCTGTCGGAGCTAATGCCAAGATGAATGAATTTCAGGCAGCAATGGGAATATGTAATCTCAGGCATATTGACGAAGAAATTACAAAACGTAAAACAGTATATTTCAGATATCGTGAAAATCTCAATGATGTAAAAGGAATTCATATGCCGGAACTTAACCCTGATGTAAAATATAATTATGCATATTTTCCAATTGTGGTTAATCCTGAATTGGCGGGATTTAGCAGAGATGATGTGTTCAATGAATTAATGAAAGAAAATATTTATTCAAGAAAGTACTTTTATCCGATTACCAATGCGTTTGATTGTTATAAAGACAGATTTTATTCCGGAGATACGCCAATCGCACTTGATATTTCCAATAAAGTTCTTACATTGCCAATGTATGCAGATTTAACAATAGATTCTGTTGATAAAATATGTTCTATAATTAAAAGATTAGCATAAAAAAATAGGAGTAATTATGGAAAAATCAAGAAAAATATACATTTACGATATGTTAAAATACTCTATAAAAAAGTATGTGACTATTATAATATGTCTGATTTTAAGTTGTTGTCTGGTATTTATGTATTGTAACAAAAAAACAGATTTAGTGACTGGACCAAAGGAAAATTCGGAGTTGTCACAGACAGATGTAAATGTAGTAAATAATATGGTAACAATGAGGTCATTATATAATACAGCCACATATTATTACTATAATGGTGTTTTAAACAGGATATCTGCCTTAGCGGTGCCCAAAAATAATATACATTATAAAGTGAGCGGTATTGATAATGCTGTTGATATGTGCAATATTCTTGCTGCGTGTCTTAAAGAAGACAGTGTAAGAACAAGCATACTTGATAAATACAAAGGCGTAACAAATGAGTCAGAGTATGACACACTTATCCAAGCTGAAGTAAACGATAACTTTTTTACTGTAACTGTCATTGGCCAAAATAAAGATATGTGTCTTGAGATGACATCGATTGTGGAAGCTGCCATTCAAAAAAAATATGATGAAGTTATGTCAGTATATTCAGGTGTTACTTTGACAAAGCTAAATGAATATTATGAAAACAGTATGGATTCAGATATACTTGAAGCACAAAAACTGAAAAAAAGTATATTTGAAAGATCCTATAATGACTATAAGACTGCACTTTCAAGACTAACTTCAATACAGAAACAGGAATATGAAAGAAGAATATCCGGAACAACAGCTGACAGTACCGATAGCGATACTTCTGTAGAAAAAAGTTCATTCAAACAGTATGTCAAGAATTATATGACCCCAAAATGGCTTCTTATCTCACTTCTTGCAGGTATTCTGTCAGGTATAGTCGTTAATTGCATCATATACTGCTTTAGGAAAACGATTAGGAACATTTATGAAATAGAAGATTTCCATAAATATGGATTTGTATTGGATTGTAACCATAAAAATAATAAAGACAAAGGTTATGACATTAATCTTATACAGAAGAAGCTTGGTGACAGCAACGAAACTGCGGTTTACTTAGATACAGATTGTGAGTTGTCAGAGAAGAATAATGAATTTATCGAATCATTAAAGGCACAGCTTAAGAAGAAGGGATATGAACCATCAGTAATCGGATCTGCCATAGATGATAACGGTGATCTGAATGTAAAACATGGTGCCGTTATTCTGGTAAGAAAAGTCATGAAGTCGCGTTATGACTTATTATGCAAAGAAACACAGATTTATAAAGATAATGACGTAAATGTGGTAGGAGTTATAGCCTTTTAACAAGGATAGGTGGTAATATGAACATTAAGATTTTAGTAGCCGCACATAAGAAATACCGGATGCCGGAAGATAAGATATATTTCCCTGTCCAGGTTGGCTCATATGGAAAAGAGAATATAGGATTCGCCAGAGATGACGAGGGCGATAATATTTCACAGAAGAATCCTTATTTTTGTGAACTGACAGGCCTATACTGGATATGGAAGAATGTAGATGCGGATTATTACGGACTTGTTCATTACAGGCGTTATTTTTCGGCTGTTCCTAAGATTAAAAGGACTTCACATGATAAGTTCAGATATATTCTTGACGAGGCAACCCTTGAGAATATACTTAAGGATTATGATATTGTTGTGCCTAAGAAGAGAAAGTATTTTATTGAAAGTCTTTATTCCCACTACGCACATACACATTATGAAGAACACATCCTGATTACAGAGAAAGTAATTAAGGAGATATGCCCTGATTATGAAGCGTCATTTAAAAAGGTAATGAAAAGCAGCAGTGCCCATATGTTTAACATGATGATAATGAGCAAAGAAAAATTTAATGAATATTGCAAATGGCTTTTTGATATTCTTTTTGAAATAGAAAAGAGAATAGATATTACACAGTACGATGCTTATCAGGCAAGATTGTTCGGAAGAATCAGTGAATTGTTACTTGATGTATGGATAGGAAAAAATTCATACAGATATAAGGAAGTCGGATTGCTGTATATGGAAAAAATGGATTGGAAAAACAAGATTTGTTCGTTCATCAAAGCAAAATTTGGTGGAAAGAAATATGACAGGAGCTTTTAGTCAATGAATAAAAAAGCTGCATACAGACCGGATGAATTAATTTTTCTTATGGCTGTTATAATTTTTTATATATCTGTTTTATTAAATCTGACCGTTATTAAGGTTAGGTTTGGACAGGTATATACATTATGTATGTATTTACAGAAATTGTCTTACATTCTTCTGGCAATATCTGTTTTATTCCAGACGTACAGAACGTCAAATTTTTATATTGGAATTATTATGATATGCGTATCGGTGATTGCCGCAATAACCTCAGGAGAAAGTATTGTAATGTGGGGTGTGATTGCAATTGTTGCCGGTAACTGCACTAACTCCCGCAAAGTTATAAAGGCAGTATTGATTACACAGATTGTTGTATTTGCAATAACCTTTATATTATGTGGAGCCGGTGTGATACAGGACTATATTTTTGATCCGAAAACAAGAGCCAGACATTCCCTTGGATTTACATGGACAACTACACCAATTATAATTTTTATGTTTATGATTATGGAATATTGTTATCTTAGAAGCAGGGATTTAACATTATTTGAGATATGCTTGCTTGAAGTTTTAATGACAATATTGTTTGTACTTACCAATACGAGAATGTGTTACGCAGTAACAACCTTAATGCTTATTGTTATTGCATTGAATAAATATTTTAAATGGAGACCTGCTAATAAAGTTAAGAAGAATACGGGCAGAGGTGCGGTAATCGTGCCATGGATTGTATTTGCCTTTGTTCTGACTGTATCCTTTATGTACAGTAACAGTGCAAGCTGGGAAAAGGTTAATCTGTTTTTTAATTTTAGACTGAGCCTAGCCCATAATGCCATAAATACTTATGGGATACACCTTGTGGGAAACCCAATAAAGTGGATTGGATTTGGATATGGCGGAATTGATGGAATATATAATTATGTTGACAGTTCATATATCCAGGCACTGTTGTCATATGGCGTTTTATTTATGATAATGATATTAGCTGTTTACAGTTGCATATTTAAACATGCTAAGAAAAATGGTTATGCAATTGTAATAGCTGCGGCACTTTTAATTTCAATAACAGAACCAAGACTTTGGAATCTTACCTTTAATCCATTGCCTTTCTTATTAATTGATGCGGTTAAGGATAGGAACAGTTTTAGCACACAAGAGGTAGTATCGAATGTTTAATATTTTGATATTCGGAATGAATGACAATCCCGGAGGGGTTGAAAGCTTCCTGATGAATTACGCAAGAAATTTTGATAAAACCAAGGTTCATATGGATTTCCTTTGTAATACAAAGGTTGTTGCGTATGAAAATGAGCTTACGGATATGGGATGTAAGGTAATTAAAGTTACCGCAAGAAGAGATAATCCTGTCAGATATAAAAAGGACATGAAAGCTTTTTTTAAGGAGCATGCCGCAGAATATGATGTGATATGGGTTAATCTTTGCAGTCTTGCCAATATTGATTATTTAAAAATGGCAAAAAAATACGGAATACCTGTAAGAATTATACACAGCCACAATTCAAAAAACATGGATTCCAGACTTCGTGGTATTCTCCACAAAATCAATAAAAAGAAAATCGGCAGGATAGCAACCGACTATTGGGCATGCTCGTATGAGGCAGCAAAGTGGTTTTATCCTGATAAAATAATCAATTCCGGCCAATACAGACTTATATATAATGCGATAGATACTTCCTCATATAGGTTCAATGAGGATATAAGAGATAATTACAGAAAAGAACTTAATATAGAAGATAAAATTGTGCTTGGCCATATCGGACGTATGCACTTCCAAAAAAACCAGTCCTTTTTATTGGAAATATTCGCGGAATTTAAGAAAATACACAGCAATTCGGTACTTATGCTTATTGGACAGGGCGAAGATGAGGATATGCTTCACGAAAAAGCAAAGCTGTTAGGTATAACAGACAGCGTGATGTTTATGGGCATCAGAAATGACGTGAAGAATCTTTTGATGGCTATGGATGTTTTTGTATTTCCGTCGTTATTTGAGGGATTAAGTGTGGTTGCTATGGAGGTACAGTCATCAGGTCTTCCGGCAGTTGCATCGGATAATGTAATTCCCGATTATGCGGTGGCTGATGAGAACTTTCACAGAATAAGCCTTGAAAGAGGAGCTGCTGACTGGGCAAAGGAAGCAGACCTGCTTCTTAAAAGTGATGATATTAATAGGAAAAATGGCGTAGATAAAGTAAAAGCTGCGGGATTTGACATAGTCAGTCAGGCAAAAGATTTGCAGGACTGGTTTCTGGCAAAAAAGCGTTAATTACGTTGAAAGGATTGTAATTATGGATATAGATGTTGTAATTCCTTGGGTAGACCCCACAGATAAGGAATGGCAGGCAAGTAAAAATAAATTCCTTAAAGACTTAAATAATGATAAAGTTGATAATTCGGAAAACAGATTCAGGGATTGGGACAATTTTAAGTATGTATTCCGTGGAATAGATAAATTTATGCCGTGGGTGCATAAGATTTACCTTATTACATGCGGGCAGGTCCCTGACTGGATGAATAAGGAGGCGGATGACAGGCTCGTAATTGTAAATCATTCCGATTATATTCCCAAAGAGTATCTTCCGACTTTCAGTTCACACCCTATAGAGCTTAATCTTCACAGAATTAAGGAGCTGTCGGAACATTTTATATATCTGAATGATGACTATTTTGTTATAAATGAGACTTCGCCGGAAGATTTTTTCGTTGATGGATTACCTTGCGATTATGCATTGGAAGACCCGATAACACCTGACCATAAGGACATTTTTAATAATATTTTAATTAATAATATGGTGCTGCTTAACAGTCATTATGACAGAAGAACGGTGTTGAAAGAGCAGAAGAAAAAGTTTTATTCCATGTGCGATAAAAAAGCATTTATAACCAATATGTGCTTCAGACCACTTAAAAGGAATCATTTTTTCGGTCTTCACTATTCACACCTTGCATCCAACATATTAAAAAGCACTATTGAGAAGGTCTGGACGGAAAACAGGGAGATACTTGAAGCCACCAGCAGCCATAAATTCAGAAATGCGGATGATGTGAATCAGTTTATATTTAAAAATGAGCAGTATGTAACGGGAAAATTTCATCCATATAACATAAACCGTTTCGGAAGGGCAATACAGCTTGACGATACAATAGAGGGAGCAGTGGAGGATGTATGCCGCACCATTACAGACAGCGATTACAAAATGATATGTATAAATGACTGCAATATCGAGGATTTTGATAATACCAGAACAAAGATTAACGCGGCATTGGAAAAGATTCTTCCGAATCCGTCAGTATGGGAAAGGTAAATATTATGAGTGAACCTAAGAAAGTATTAATAGCTGGTTTTACTGAAAATAAAGGTGGAATGGAAAGCTATGTAATGAATATCTACAGGAATTGCGACAGGGAAAAACTCCAGTTTGATTTTGTAACCTTTTGTGACAAGGAAGTGGCATATTCTGACGAAATTACTTCCCTTGGCGGAAGAGTATTTCACATTCCGAGAAAAAAACAGTCCGTAAAAGAACATTACGGTATGATGAAAAAAATATTTGAGAATACTCCGTACGAAGCGGTGTATTTCCAATTTAATATGAAGCCGTTAAGCCTTGATTTATTCAGATATGCCAAGAAATATGGTGTTAAAAAGAGAATAATCCATTCCCACAATACCACAGAGCCAAAGATGTCCGTTAAAGACCGTATAAGGGAAAAACTTGCAGATATGAAGCTTGATAAATATGTTAATTATCGTTTCGCATGCTCTTATGACGCAGGTAAATGGATGTTTGGAAACAGGGACTATAAAGTAATACCTAATTGTGTTAATTGTGATGATTTTAAGTACGATACGGATAGAAGAAACGCAAAAAGACGGGAATTGGGACTTGAAAATAAATATGTTATCGGAACGGTAGGGCGTTTGCAGCCAGCGAAAAATCCGGAATATATAATTGATATAATTAATGAATGTGTGAAAATAGATAAAGAATGTGTTTTGGTTCATATTGGTGATGGAAATCTTAAAGATAAGATAAATAATAAAGTTGAAAAGCTTCATTTGGAAGATAATGTTAAAATGCTTGGTGCAAGAACAGACATCTCAGAACTTATGAATGCAATGGACGCATTTATTCTTCCTTCGTTACATGAAGGTTTTCCTATTGTACTTGTTGAAGCACAGGCGACAGGATTAAGGTGTTATGTGGCAGATAATATTACAAGGGACTGTAACATAACCGGCAATGTGAAATATCTGCCTATAGACGTTACTCCTGAGGTATGGGCTGAGACAATAGCACAGGATAAAGATATTGAAAGAAGAGATATGTCGGATATAGTCAGGAAAAAAGGATATGACATTAAAACGATGGCAGAGGAAATGGAGAAATTTTTTCTTAGTTAAATATCTGTATATAATAGAAAGGACTTACCATGACACAAAATATAGCAGCAGTTGTTGTAACCTACAACAGAAAAGCTTTACTTAAAAAATGTATTGACCATATTCTTAAACAGAGCGCCGGAGCACCTGATATTCTTGTAATAGATAATGCCAGTACGGACGGAACCGGAGGCTTCATTACCGAGGAATATAAGGATGTACCTGAAGTAAAGTATTATAACACGGGTGCCAATCTTGGCGGAGCGGGTGGTTTCTCCTATGGAATTAATAAAGCCGTATGCCTTGATTATGAATATCTCTGGATAATGGATGATGATACCATTCCTAAGGAGGATGCTCTTTCAGAACTTATTAAGGCGGATAAGCTGCTTGACGGTAATTACGGCTTTCTTTCAAGCTATGCAAAATGGATTGACGGAACACCTTGTGAGATGAATGTGCCTGCCATAAGTTATAAATGGCGGGAAAATATTAATCTCATGGATGAAAAAATGATAAGGCTTGATTCTGCTTCATTTGTATCAATGTATATTAAAGCCTCCGTTGTAAAGGAAGTGGGACTTCCTATAAAAGAATTTTTTATATGGGCGGATGATGTTGAATATTCTTTGAGAATATCGGAGAAACATCCATGTTACTTTGTATATGGAAGCCAGGTTGTCCATGAGATGGGCAGCAATAAGGCAACCGCTATCTGGGAAACTGATATGGACAGAATTGACAGATATAAGTGTCTTTATCGCAACAGATATTATATTGCCAGAAGAAAAAGCAAGAGAGAAGTGTTTAATTTCTGGATTAATATTAAAAATACCATCAAAGACATTAAGAAGTCGGGATGTTCTGACAAGAGAAAACGTATTAAGATTGTACGAAAAAGTGCTTTAAGCGGATTGAAATTCAAGCCTTCAATTGAGTATCCGGGAGAAAAAGAAAATGGACGTTAAGCATAAATCAGTTAAAGTTAATATGATTATGAATGCGATACTTACAATGTCCTCATTTATTTTTCCATTGATTACATTCCCATATGTATCACGTATTCTTTTGGCTGAGGGAACGGGCAAGGTTAATTTTGCTACATCCATAATTGCGTATTTTGCAATGTTTGCCCAGCTCGGAATACCTACTTACGGGGTTAAGGCATGTGCCAGGGTCAGGGATAATAAGGAGGAACTTTCACGCACCGCACATGAGATATTGAGCATCAACCTTTTTATGTGCGTAATCGTGTATATTGCTTTTTTTATATCATTAAAGGCAGTGCCTAAGTTTGCAAGTGAACGCACGCTTATGCTGATTGTAAGTATTACGATTTTCCTCAATGCAATCGGTGTTGAATGGCTCTACAAGGCAATGGAGCAATATACTTATATAACGGTAAGGTCGGTTATTTTTAAACTTGTGGCACTTATTGCAATGTTTCTGCTTGTGCATACAAAGGAAGATTACGTTATATACGGGGCAATTTCGATTTTTGCGTCGGGAGCTTCCAATGTGCTTAATTTTATAAATGTAAGGAAACTTATATATGTAAAACCGGTTGGCGGATATTGCCTGAAAAGGCATTTTAAGATGATTGCTGTATTTTTTGCAATGTCTGTTGCGACAACAGTGTACACAAACCTTGATACTGCCATGCTTGGTTTTATGAAAACCGATACGGATGTTGGATATTATTCGGCAGCGGTTAAAATTAAGACCATTCTTGTAAGTTTTGTAACTTCGGCAAGCTCTGTGCTTTTACCGAGAATGACATATTATATTGAGAATAATGAGAAGAGCGAATTTGACAGAATTGCCAAAAAGACGATGAAATTTATTTTCCTACTTGCATCACCCTGCGTAATTTATTTTATGATTTTTGCAAAAGAAGGTATATATGCCCTATCGGGTAATGGATTTGCAGGGTCCGTGCTTCCGATGCAGATTATAATGCCAACATTGCTTCTTATCGGTATAACTAACGTTATCGGTATTCAGATTATGGTGCCTATGGGAAAAGAAAAACATGTTCTTTTTTCAGAAATTGCAGGTGCTCTTGTGGATCTTGCAATAAATGCTGCACTTATTCCGGAATATGGTGCGGCAGGTGCGGCAATAGGAACGCTAGTTGCGGAAACAGTGGTACTTATATGGCAGTATTTTTCACTTAAAGATGTGGCAGGTACAATGCTTAAATCCGTAAAATACTGGCTGATACTTATTGCACTTACGGCATCAACCGCAGCATCTTTATGGGTAAAATTACTTAAATTTAACGATATACTGGCAATACTTGTTTCGGCAGTGTTATTCTTTGGCATATACCTTCTGGTAATGATAATTTTTAAAGAGCCGCTTGTACATGAAACTTTTATACAGATAAAAAATAAATTCAAAAAAGGAGAATCACAAAAATGAAATACGATTATTTAATAGTTGGGGCAGGACTTTTCGGTGCTGTTTTTGCTTATGAAGCCACTAAAAAAGGAAAAAAATGTCTTGTAATAGATAAACGTGACCATATTGCGGGTAATATATATACAAAAGAAACAGAGAATATCAATGTCCACCAGTATGGTGCACATATTTTCCATACCTCCGACAGAAAAATCTGGGATTATGTAAATTCCTTTGCGGATTTTAATAACTACATTAATTCACCTGTTGCGATATATAAGGACGAGCTTTACAATCTTCCTTTCAATATGAATACTTTCTCTAAGATGTGGAATATAAAGACCCCGTCTGAAGCCAAGGCAATTATTAAGAAACAGATAGAGGAACTTAACATAACCGAGCCTCAGAACCTTGAAGAACAGGCATTATCCCTTGTAGGAACAGATGTTTACGAGAAACTTATCAAAGGTTATACGGAAAAACAGTGGGGAAGGGACTGTAAGGAGCTTCCTGCGTTTATTATTAAGAGACTTCCTCTCCGTTTTACATACGATAATAATTATTTTAACGACAGATACCAGGGAATACCAATCGGCGGTTATACAAAGATTGTGGAAAAGATGTTAGAGGGCAGTGATGTTCTGCTTGATACGGATTATTTTGAATTTATCAAAGATAACGAAGGCATTGCGGATAAAGTATTGTTTACGGGAATGATTGATGAATATTATGATTTCTGTTACGGACACCTTGAATACAGAACCGTAAGATTTGAAACGGAGGTTCTTGACTGTGACAATTATCAGGGTAATGCGGTTGTAAATTATACAGACAGGGAAGTGCCTTATACAAGAATAATTGAGCATAAGCATTTTGAGTTCGGAAAACAGGAAAAGACCATTATTTCAAGGGAATACTCTACGGAGTGGGAGCCTGGAATGGAACCATATTATCCTGTTAATAACGAACGTAACAATGATCTTTTTGAAAAGTACAAAGCTCTTGCCGATAAAGAAGAAAAGGTGATATTTGGCGGACGCCTTGGTAATTATAAATATTACGATATGGACAAGGTAATTATTGCGGCATTAGAGGCAGTTGAAAAGTATGTACGATAAATTAATCAGTATAATTGTTCCGGTATATAATGCGGAGAATACAATTGGGACTTGTGTGGACTCTTTGGTCCGCCAGTCCCATAAGCTGTTGGAAATAATTCTTGTTGACGATGGCTCAACGGATAACAGCGGTAAAATATGCGATGAACTGGCAATTAAAGACAACAGGATTAAGGTAATCCATAAGGATAACGAAGGAGTGTCCGTTGCAAGAAATACAGGCATAAATAAGGCTGCCGGCTATGCCATAACATTTGTTGACGCAGACGATACACTTGATATAAATGCCGTAAGTCTTATGTTAAACAAAATGCTTAACAATGACTGCGATATTGTTATGTGTGATTACTCTATAATATATTCTGACCATATGGAAAAACATGTATATAGGGAAGATGATTTCTGCCTTGATAAAAAGGGCGTATCGGAATTTCTTGATGATGCATTAAAACCACAGTCAGGTGTGGGTTTTATCTGGGGAAAATTATTCAACAGGGAATTTCTTATTAGAAATAATCTTTTGCTTAATGACAATCTTACGGCGGCAGAGGATGCTGAATTTATGCTTCGCACGGCATTTTATGCGGATAGGGTGAGTTTTGTGGCAAAATCCCTCTATAATTATCTTCACAATACCGTTTCGGCGGTAAGAAGTTTCAGAACGGATTATGTTGAAAGATATAGAAAATCTCTTTCTGTGATGTACGATTTCCTCGTGGATAATGGTCTTAGTAAACACCTTGTTACTTATGACAACTGTGTTTTATATCATTTACTCCTTATTGTGGTTAATTATTCTTTTAATCCTGCCAGGGGAGATACAAAGAAAGAACAGACAGCAGCTTTTAAAAAGCTGGTTAAAGACCCTTTCTTTGCTAATGCCATGAAATCACTGCGGTTAAAGGATTTTTCAATGACCAGAAAGATTACCCTTATCTGTATTAAACTTAAAATGTACCGTATGGTAAGGCTTATTGCTTTATTCAGGCAGAAGCAGACAGGAACCTCCTAAAAGTTCACAAAAAGTTCACAAAAAATTAGCACTCTCCTATTGACATTGCTAATAATAGGTGCTATATTACAACTAGAACAAAGGAAGAGATAAAAATTAAATCTTCCGGTTCCAAGAAAACATGGTTAATGAGCATTTATTTAGAAAAGGAGAGATGACTTATGTTGATGCCTAGTATTTTTGGAGAAAATTTATTTGATGACTGGTTTGATGAATTCCCATTCTATGACAGGGATATGAAGGACACAGAAAAGAAACTTTACGGTAAGAAAGCAGACAGGATTATGAAAACCGATATTAAGGAAACTGATAACGGTTATGAATTAGAGATTGATTTACCTGGCTTTACTAAAGATGAGATTAAGGCTTCGTTGAACGACGGATATCTTACAATCAGTGCAGCCAAGGGACTTGACAAGGACGAACAGGAGAAAGAATCAGGCAGATATATCCGTAGGGAACGTTATGCCGGAGCATGCCAGAGGAGCTTTTATGTCGGTGAAGGTGTTAAACAGGAAGACATTAAGGGTGAGTTTAAGCATGGTATCCTGAAACTCTTCGTACCTAAGGTAGAAGCTAAGAAAGCAGTAGAAGGAAATAAATATATTGCCATTGAAGGTTAATTTTCAGACGACATAGTATCGGAAAGAGGCGAATGATTATGGCAGATAAGAATCCAAAACATCCTTTGAAGAAAAAAGCTAAGACAAAGGATAAAAAGAAAAACATCTACGAATAGCAGATAGTTAAAAAAGCTACAGGTGGTAAATCACCTGTAGCTTTTTTTAACCAAAAGTTACAATTTTTTAACCATTTATTACATTTTACGTTTCAAATGGGATTAATGTGCTAGACTAACACAAAATGAACAGATTGGAATGAGCCGATAAATGATACAAGTAGCCATTTGCGATGAAAATAATAAAACACTTGAAAAATTGGAGAAATTAATTAAAAATACGCTTGGAAATGAAGTATCGGTATCAACGCATGATAATGTATTTTCACTTGTTACATATGTATGCGATGAGAGAAAAGGAAAATTGGATGCGGTTTATATTGATATTAATGCGGGGCAGAAAGGAGGTATCGTTGCAGCGGAAAGCCTGCAAAAAGAATATCCCAATATTAAAATAATATTTCTTTCTGATGACATCGAGAGGGCTAAAGATATATTCCGTATTAACCCGATATATTTTCTTACGAGACCTTATGAAGAAGATTATGTAAAAGATTCACTTTATAAAATTATACAGATAGTGGATGAAGATAGTGCGGAACTGCTGACAATAGGTAAACCTGAGAGCAAAAAAGGCGATTCCGTTGTTCTTCTTAAGGATATTTATTATATAGAAAGTCAGAAAAGAGTTATAAACATACATTATTATGATGGCTTCAGTACATATTACTACAAACTGGATGAAGTTGAGAAGAAACTTAAGAAAAATTTCCTGCGCACACATCAGAGTTTTATCGTTAATCTTGACAAAGTCAAGAAACTTGTTAATGACGGACTTCTTTTATACGGTGGAACTATAGTTCCCATAAGCCGTTCAAGATATAAGGATGTAGTGGGTACAGTAAGCAGATATCTTAATATAGGAGAGGAGGCATAGAAGATGAATAAATGTGAGAGAGGACACTATTATGATGAAAACAAATTTAGTAAATGTCCTGTTTGTGATGAAGATATGAATAAAAAAAATATTGCATTCCTGGAATGTATATTCGGAACAGGTGTAGGAAAAAAGTATCCTATACACGAAGGTCTTAACCGAATAGGCACGGGATATCAGATGGATGTACATTTGACAGATGATATTCAGATTACGCGTGACAATCATTGCACAATAGTATATGATATAGGTAAGGATAAATATAAAATTGTTCCATCAACAGGTTCATTTACATACCTTAATAACGTTTTGTTAAGAAAACCAAAATATATACATGAGAACGATGTGTTCCGTATTGGGAGAAGTAACTTTCGCTTGGTCAAGAAATAGAACTCAAAGTTCAGAAAGGAAACACTGTATGGATTCTGCAAGCTTAAATAAGCGTGGATACATTGAGGGAATCAGAGGTGTTTATGCAGGGTATATTATAGAATTGGAGCAGGGTGAACAGCTGATAATAGGAAGCTCAAGGACAGAGTCTAATCTCATCATAAGGAGTGATAATGTCAGCAGCGTGCACTGCATCATTACCTGTAATGGTATTGTCGGCAGTTACATAGTAACTGATTTCTCGAAGGAGGGTACATATCTTTCGGACGGAACCAGATTAAGCTATGGGAATCCGGCAATTGTCCCTGCCAATACAATTATATATATTGGCGATATTGAGAATGCTTTTAAGGTGAGGTAACATTTGTTACCTCATTTTTACATTGGAGGATAAATGAAATATGCGGAGTGAAAAGAAAAATACAGGATTGGCTGCAGGAGCAGTGTTAATTGCCATACTTATTATCATCCAGATTGGTGATTCGTATTGTTCTGAACTTTATGATAAAATACAGTCACTTTTTCTTATGGATCTGATTATGAATCCCTTGAATATGTCTTTAGAAGATGCAACGGTAATGATTAACAGCGTGGCAATTCCGTTTTATGCGATATCTCTAATTTCACCGGTTTTCAGGGGAATGGTTGATTATCTTGGTAAGAAAAAAGTTCTTTTGCTTAACCTGCTTCTGTATATACCCGGTCTTTTGTTGTGTATGACTACAAGGAAGTACATAGTATTTCTTATTGGTAATTCCCTGATATCACTTAGTACAAGCGTAGATATCCAGTATATATACATTGCTTCATTTATCGATGAAAAGAAGCGCGCCACCGTAAGGGGAATACTTGCGGCGGCGGCAGCGTTGTCTGCAGCATCCGTACCTGTTATCCGTAAAGTTGCCATAACAGGCAGACCATACGATTATGCAAGGATGTATGGAATCGGAATAGCAATTACTGCTTTTGTGGCTGTTATTGTATTTATTTTTCTTCCATGGGACAAAAAACAGACAACAACAGAAAAAATAACACAATTACCCACATGCGGAAATAAAAGAAATTCTGCACTTATATACTTGTATATTGTTATTTTTGCATGGGGTGCAGGTACGTCCGGAATAAAATTCTATAACGAGCCTATGATAACCATGCGGTTTAAAACAGATTACATAATTAACAGGATTCTTTTTATACAGCCCCTTATAACTATCATAATTAATATAGCAAGCGGCATTATGGGAGACCGTTTATCAAGGAGAAAAGCAATCTGTGCAGATGTGGCTGCCACCGTTGTTTCGCTGATATTATTTATTGTATCAAAGAATTATATTATAACGGCAGCAGCATACGGAATAATGATAGGAGCATATTTTTCCGCCGCGAATATTATAATGTTAGTGATAATGGAGTCATCACCAAAAGAACGTATAGGAAGGAATTTTGCATGGGCAACTGTTTATAACAGTGTCGGAAATGCTATAGGTATGGTATTAATCAGCATCCTGGCAAAAAAAATTGGTACATCTGCGGCAAAGAGCGTGATTTTGATTATACCTGCTGTCATCACGGTAACTGGAATAATTATCAGACCCCGGAAAGTTTCTTGATTTCTTTGATAATTTTTTTCTTTGAGACTCTTTTTGGAATATATAATATAGCAAAGAAATATATCAGGATAAAAGCAGCCGTTACAGGGAAAAACAACCGGTACTGTCTTGTATGCCACACAAAAAACATAATTACAATGACATACAGCATACATACTGTAATTCCAAGAAAAGCATTGAGCGTACTTTTTCTATGGGCAAATAACATTCTGTCGGATTCAGGCAAAATGTCCTCAATAACCCCGCCATTATTAAAAATTGCCATATTATACAGATAAATTCCCCGGGCTTCATCCACTTCTTTTATATAGTTGTCACATTGTAGTGTAGTATATATCTTTTCAGCATCCTGTGGATGGTTCCCGATGTGTATAATACTGTGGGCTAAAAGTGCAATACCATGCATTTTTGAACTGTTGGTAATTGCAACTATGATACTGAAAATTCCTGCAGAAAGTATGTATATAAGTACAAAAATATTAACATCTACATTATCCGGTATCCTGAAAAATCTTCCTTTACTGCCGATAAGATAGTTGAAAATTACGAATATTACCAGAAACAGATTGAGGAAGAACAGTATAAGGTGCTGGTTCATTAATGACCATTTATTACGGTCATAAGCCATGGAAAAGATGTTTTTATAGCATACATTACAATGCAGGGGAATGGTGTCTTTATAATAGTTATCATTAAGGTTAAGACCTGTTTTCTCATATTCCCACCGGTAAATCTTGGCAAGCCCACGGAATTCAGAGGGCTTTGTACCCTTTGGAGATGTAAGCATATCGTAATATTCCCTGTATCTCTTATCATTGGTTATTCTGTCAATCAGCATACATATAAGGCATACCATAACCCACAAACCTATAAGAACCGGGAAACTTTGAAAAATAAAAGAAGGAATAAGTGCCAGGGCACAGGAAATGACTACCAGTACCATTCCGGCATGGCGCAGGGAATCCCTTGATTTATCGACCTTGGACTTACTTTTGAATATGGGCGTCATAATCCTTTTTATAAATGAGTTTTCAGAGTAATTGTCAAAATCTTTTTCATTATAGTCATCAATATACATATACATAGTTCTAAGCTCTGCATAATTTAATGAATAAGAGGTCTGGAACAACCAGAATAAAGTAGTCAGAGAGGAATATATAAGTATAATAATGGAATATATGCTTTGTTCTGTAGTTGAAATGGAATTATATTTCGGAATGAAGTTGGGCGCTAAAGCCAGAATAAATTCCACAATAAGCAAAAATACAAGAATTCCTGTATACAGACGGATATGACTATTCTTTTTGCTTAAAAAAAGACTGATTCTATGCTTAAATGAGGATTCAGAGATAGAAACAGGTTCAAAAGATGGCTTTTTCTCCGCTACAAATTTCTGAAGCATTGAATCAAAAGTCTGGCTGTTGAACATTCCATTTAATATTATCCATACAATGTACTCGTAGTCCGAGGTACATATAACGCGGAGTCTGGCATGAAGGATAACGTCATCCTCAAAAACCTTATCAATAAAGTTGCACAAAGCATCCTGTTTTTCCTGCTCAAGATTGTTGGTAAGGGTATTATAGTACAGATACATTTTACCTATATCAATGGAATCGGCAAACTCCAGAACCGGGAAACGGTTGCTGTTATCCTTGGGATTCATAAGTTCTGAAAAGGAATTGCGGATATTAGGATAATTCTGGTATGATAAATCGTCATTGGCAAGAAAATATCCTATCTGTGATTCATTAAAGTCTGCTGATGTATATAAATCTTCATATATGAGTTCTTTTATAACTGTATTTACACGGTAAGAACCATTCCTGTTTTTCTCAAAATGAAAGTCATATATGTCGCCTAACTGCGTAAAAAAATCTCGTAATACCATATTTCACATCCTGTAATAATCATAATATGATGATTATATCACGGATAAATTAATAGTGTAAAGATTACCGAAAAACGGACTTTTTATGTGCACTAACCAATTCCAGTGCGGTAAATTCCGTGACACAGCTGCCGTTTTGCGATATTTTGATATTACAAAATGCGAATGAGGAGCGTTGTAGGAATGATAAATATAGCAATTTGTGATGGAAGCAGGTATTATGCAGATGAACTAAAAAATTATATCTATGCAATTTTGGGAGATAATGTATTTGTTTCTGTTCATGACAATTATTTTTCACTTACGACATATATAGTTGACGAATGTAAAGGAGAAGTTGATGCAGTGTATATCAATACCCGCATCGGAAAAGATGATGGAGTAAAAGTAACATCAAGTCTTAAATCGGATTATCCGTATATCAGATTCGCTTATATGTCGGAAGACATACAGGAGGTAAAACGAATATTCGGCTCAGATCCTTTTTATTTTCTTACAGAACCATATTGCAGGGAGTATATAGAAGATTCTTTATACAAACTTATTAATATGATTAATGAAGATAATGACGAGTCGTTATTTATCAAAAACCGGGAAAAATATGTAAGGATTAAGCTGAAAAACATATATTATGTAGAAAGTGAATTAAGGCTGCTGCACATATATACTAACAGCGGAATGTACACTACATATATGACAATCGAAAGCGTACAGGAAAAACTGAACGGCAATTTCATAAGGTGCCACAGAAGTTATATCGTAAACAGTAACAAGATAATGAAAATAGAAAAGGACAATATAATATTATACAATGATAAGGTAATACCTATCAGCAGAAGCCATTATAAAGATCTTACAGAAGATTTCTTTAATAAATTAAGTTAAATTAACTAGGCAAAAATAATAAAATACTATAAAATGGAAAAAATGATTACATTTATGGAGGTTTTATGACATATTTGCTTATTGTATCATTGATTATTTTTGCCTGCGTATTATTGAGCAGAATATCCGGAAAGCTTGGAATACCAATACTGCTTTCATTTATCGTACTTGGTATGCTTTTTGGTTCAGATGGCATATTCAAGATACATTTTGACGACTATTCTTTTGCTGAGAATATATGTTCTGTAGCATTGATTTTTATTATGTTTTATGGCGGATTCGGTACTAATGTAAGATATGCTAAAAATGTTGCGGTAAGGGCAGTACTTTTATCAACTGTAGGTGTTCTTGTTACCTTTGCGGTTACAGGTGTTTTCTGTCATTTTGCTCTCCGTATGAATCCGGTTGAATCATTTTTAATCGGCGCTTTAATAAGCTCAACGGATGCAGCATCAGTCTTTTCAATACTTCGTTCTAAAAAACTTAATTTAAAATATAATACTGCGTCAATGCTTGAAATAGAAAGCGGAAGCAATGATCCTTGTGCATATATGCTTACGGCAACCATGATAGCCATAGCAAAAGGCGGTGCAAGCGTTAACGGTATTGCCATTCTTATTGTCAGGCAGGTCTTTCTGGGGCTGTTATTCGGTGGCATTATTGCTGTAGTATCTTATTTTATTCTTAAGAAGGCAAGGTTCACCATAGCCGGTTTTGATATGATATTTGTTGTGGGAATAGCCCTTGCCGGATATGCCATACCACAGGCTTTTGGCGGAAATGGTTATTTGAGCGTATACATAGTAGGTATTGTGATTGGTAATATGAAGGATATTTACAACAAAAGAAATCTTGTTAATTTCTTTGATGGAACTACGGGACTTATGCAGGTGCTTATATTTTTCCTGTTGGGACTTTTGTCATTTCCATCAAGAATACCTGCTGTTATCGGGCCTGCACTTCTGACGGGATTGTTTATTATGGTGGTTGCAAGACCTATAGCTGTTTTTCTTGTAATGTTGCCGTTTAAAAGTAAACTTAAACAGATACTTTTAGTAGCTTTTGCAGGTCTTAGGGGAGCGTCATCCATTGTTTTTGCCATATTTGCGGTGCTGTCCGTTAATACGGATAATGATATTTTTCATTTTGTATTTTTTATCGTATTATTCTCAATACTTTTTCAGGGCAGCCTTCTTCCTTTCGTTGCCAAAAAACTTGGTATGATTGATACCAAAGCTGATGTAATGAAGACATTTAACGATTACGCCGAGGAGGTCCCGGTACAATTTATACAGGTGGATATTCCCAAAGAACATACCTGGTGCAACAGAAAAATAAAGGACATCATATTGCCGCCACAGACTCTTATAGTGCTTCTTAAAAGAAATGGCGAGAATATAATACCCAACGGAGATACCCTTCTTCTTCCCGAAGATACCCTTATTCTCAGTGCTATTTCACCTGAACAGGTTGACGGAATTACACTTTCAGAAATAGTAATAGACGAGGGCAGTAGGTATTTAGGTAAAAAATTATCTGAGATTCCTAAAAAAGAGGGCTCTCTTGTGGTAATGATAATGCGGAATGACAGCATAGTAATTCCTAACGGAAGCATAAGCCTTGAAGAAGGAGATACGATTGTAGTTATTTAAAGAATTTTTTTACATAAAATGCACATACTAAACTACAAATAATGTAGGGATGGTAGTGTTTTATGGAAATGGAAAGATTATATGATGCTGTAATTATAGGAGGCGGACCTGCAGGGCTTACCGCCTCTTTGTATCTTGCGAGGGCAGGCTACAGGGTGCTTGTAATGGAGGAAAATAATTTCGGAGGACAGATAGTCATTACCGAGAAGGTTGTTAATTATCCGGGGATATATGAGATAAGCGGTGCAGAACTTACGGGAATTATGAAAAAACAGGGGACACGTTTCGGAGCGGAGTATCTTAAAGCCAAGGTTCTGTCACTTTGTCCTGATAAGGATATTAAGGTTATTAATACGGATAAGGGTGTTTTTTACGCTTTTTCCATACTTATAGCCACAGGGGCACATCCGAGAATGATTGGGTTTCCGGGAGAAGAGGAATATAAGGGTAAAGGAATTGCGTATTGTGCCACCTGTGACGGAATTTTTTTTAAGGACAAGGAAGTATTTGTCATTGGCGGAGGATATGCGGCGGCACAGGAAAGTATTTTTCTTACCAGGTACGCAAGTCATGTTACGATTATCATGAGGGAAAAAGAGTTTACCTGTCCCGAAAAAGTATCCGCAAAGGCAAAACAGAATGAGAAAATATCAATCCTTTACAATACCAAGGTGTTAGAAGTCAGGGGTGATGAGGAGATGATAAAAAGTATTACCTATTGCAATGACCTGACAGGGGAAAAGACTACTTTTGCACCGGATAACGAAAGATTCGGAGTATTTATATTTGCAGGCTATGAACCTGCCACGGAATTTGTAAGGGATATTATTAAGTTAAACGATAAGGATTATATTGTGACGGACTGTGCTAAAAAGACAAGTATTGACGGTGTGTATGCGGCAGGTGACGTATGCGAAAAAAATCTCCGTCAGGTTGTAACGGCGGTGGGGGACGGTGCTGCTGCCTCAACGGAGATGGAGAGATATATTTCCGAAATCAAAAAACGTAAATTATGATTTTTTAAAAGTTTTTTTATAAATGATTACCGCGGCGAAAGCTGTTATAAATTCTGTTATCCAGAAGCTGTGCCATACACCCTGGGCACCGATAACCTTATTAAGGATACATGCAAGAAGAAGCATTATGCCTATATACCTTAATATGGAGATAATAAGTGAGCTTATACCTTTTCCGAGAGCTTCAAGTGCACCTGATATGGTGACAGGTATTGAGGAAACGATAAAGCCTATGCTTATTATTCTTATTGCCCGCACCCCGATTGCTATTGTGTCCGGATTGGATGAAAAAATTCCTATCAGCCTGTCCGGTGCAATAAGGCATAGTATGGTTCCGAGAGTCATGACAATGCCGATTATAGAGAGGGAACAGATAAAAATATTACGCACACGTTTATGCTCTCCGGCACCGTAATTAAAGCTGAGAACAGGCCGCATTCCCTGCACAACACCGTTTGCCGTAAGGTATAGGAAGGTCTGCAGCTTGTAATAAGAGCCGAGGACAAGGACATAGCCGCCCTGATATACCGATAATATCTTATTAAGTACAAATACCTGAAGTGATGGCAATGCCATATTAAGACCGGCAGGAATACCGATTGAATACAATTTCTTACATATTTTTCCGTCAAAATGCAGTTCCTTGAGAGAAAAACGTACCGGGACGGAAGAGAATGCGTAGAATAAAAAATATGCCAGAAGAGTGACGCACTGGCCTGTAACGGTAGCTATTGCTGCACCTTTAATCCCCATTGCAGGGATAAAGCCGGCACCGAATATGAATAAGGGATCAAGGATTATATTGGTGACACATCCTGCCATCATACAGATCATTGATACTTTCATGCGTCCCACCGCCTGAAAAGTTTTTTCAAAGGTCATGGATATTGATACCGGTATGCAGAATGAGAAAACAACATAAGAATATTGCATTCCCGAAGATATGACATCCTTATTACCGGTAAATAACTTTAAAAAGACAGGAATTGTCGTCAGAAAAAGTACCGTGAGGACAATTCCGTGAATTATATTGAAAAACATTCCGAGGGATGCTGCGGTGTCTGCATTTTTTTTATCATTGGCACCCAGGTAAAATGCCACTACGGCATTGATTCCTATACCAAAACCCACGGTAATTGCAGTAAGCACATTCTGCAACGGAAATACAAGTGAAAGTGCTGTCATTGCATCTTCACTGATTTTTGCGACAAAATACCCGTCGACTATGTTATATAAAGCATTTACAAGCATTGAAATTGTCATGGGAAGGGCCATGGAAATAACTAACGGAAGTATTGGTTTTTTCTTCATAAATTCCTGATTCATAAAAATGCCTCCTTGACAATCGTACTATAACAAAGCAAAATGAATAATGTCAATATGAACAACATGTGCTATAATTAGAAACGATACGAAAATAGAAAGAGGACAGGCATGAGTTTATATTTAATTGATTACGAAAACGTAAGAGAAAAAGGCTTTGAGGGAGTAGAAAAGCTGACCGGGAGAGATGAAGTTATTATATTTTACAGTGAATTCATTAAGAATCTGCCATTTCAGATTCATGTGGAATTAATGAATTCCAAAGCAAAATATGAGTATTTTGCCACACATAAGGTTGGCAAGAATTATCTTGATTTCCAGCTTGCCACATTTTTAGGCTACAGAATCGCCCAGGGAGGAACCGGTAATGTTGTAATTATCACAGGGGATACAGGCTTTGACAGTATTGTTGACTTCTGGGAAGAAAGAGGTGTAACAATTTGCAGAAAAAGCTATATATCAGGCAGACCTGAATGTGGAAAGGCACATAAGAGTGCAGTCGTAAAGAATCCGGATACTGTACATAAGAATCAGCCGCAGCCTGTTGAAAGTCCGCTTGCAAAGCCGGACAAAGAGCAGGATGGAGCTTCACAGGTTAAGGCTGCACGCAGGAGAGAACTGATTATTGAGTTCCCTGATAAGTACAAGCATATGATTAGAAGTACGGTTATCGTTCCCGGTTTTACAATCGGCAATTACAATACTATTTACAGTGCAATCATGAAAAGTGAGAATACGCTGGAACTCAACAATAATATTGTAAAAGCATTTGGAACAGAGCTTACAGGCAAGATTTATAAGCAGATTAAAAATGTGTACAGAGTGTATATGCACGATGAATACGGAGTAGATGTATGAGATACGACATAGCAGTTATCGGTACAGGTCCGGCGGGACTTTCGGCAGCCATAAATGCAAAAAACCGGAACCGGAATATAATTATTTTCGGCAAAAAGAATTTATCGGACAAAATAATATCGGCCCATGAAATTAATAACTACCTTGGATTGTATGGAATGACAGGCATGGAAGTAGTAGAAGCATTTAAGAATCATATTGACAGGATGGGTATAGAAATCACTGAGGAAAATGTGATTTCCGTATATCCTATGGACGATTATTTTTCCATACTTTCATCAGACGGAATGTACGAATCATCAACGGTTATACTTGCAACAGGTATTTCTTTTGGCACACCGGTAAAAGGTGAAAAAGAATTTCTTGGAAAAGGAGTCAGTTATTGTGCTACATGTGATGCAATGTTTTATCGTAATAAGACGGTTGCGGTAGCAGGATTTTCCAAGGATAGCGAATCGGAAGCTAAGTTCCTTTCGGAAGTTGCTTCCAAGGTATATTATGTGCCATATACGGACAGCGACCTTTGTGATACAGATAAAATTACGGTGATACACGATAAGATTATTGAAATTACAGGAGAGCAGAAAGTTACGGGAATCAGGCTTAAAGAATCCCGGCTGCAGGTTGACGCAGTTTTTATACTGAGAGATTGTATTGCTCCGGACAGGCTTATTCCGGGACTTGAGATTGAGAATAACCATGTATGCACAGACAGAAAGATGCGTACCAATATCCAGGGCTGTTTTGCCGCCGGAGATATTACCGGAACACCTTACCAGTATATCAAATCCGCAGGAGAAGGCAACGTAGCTGCGTTGTCGGCAGTTGAATATTTAAGTAAAAAATGATTACAGGAGAATATGATGGGAAACAATCGTAGAAGAAAGAAAAAGAGCAGGACAGGTCTTTACATCTGCTTAACATTTATAATATTATTTTTTTTGGTAATAGTTACGCTCGCGATAATGGTACTGCTAAGGCTTAATAAATTGGATAAGAAGGACGATACGGTTTTGACAGCAAAGACAACAGCGTCATCCGAGGCCGTTACAACAATACCTGTGACATCCGAGGAGACCACTACGGAATACGAGGTTACGATAGGCAGCAAAGTTGTAAAGAGCACGGATGAGGAACTGGATTTAAGCGGGATGACTTTTGATGGTACAGATTCACTTATAGCGTCATTATCAAAGCTTCCTTCATTAAAACATGTGGATTTATGCGATTCCAACCTCACCAATGAACAGATGGAGATCCTGCAGGCAAAATTTCCGGACATAAAATTTGTATGGAAGGTTACGCTTGGACTTTGGACCATAAGAACCGATACGGTTGCTTTTTCCACTTTAAAAGACGGTTCTATTACATACAGACTTACCAATGATGATTGCAAAGTGCTTAAGTATTGTACAGATATGGTAGCCCTTGATATAGGACATAACAAGGTTACGGACATATCCTTTTTACAGTATATGCCTGATTTAAGAATTCTTATTCTTGTGGACAACTGGGACGGAGATACTTCCGACCATTATCTCAGCGATTTATCATATGTAAAATACTGTAAAAAACTTATGTATCTTGAGTTTTTTGTAGGAGATGTGACAGATCTTAGTGTACTTGCTGATTTAAATGAAATGGTTGACCTTAACATAAGTTACAATCCGGTAAGTGACATTACGCCATTACTTAATTATCCTAAACTTGAAAGACTTTTTCTTGAGCATACCAATGTATCTGAGGCAGACTATGAACTTTTGAAAAAAACATATCCTGATGCACAGATTGTACTTTACGGAGAGGGCTCTGTTGACCAGGGCTGGAGAACACATCCCAGATATTACGCAATGAAGGATATGTATGTTAAAAATTACGTTAATGATTTGTTTAAATAGGTAGCATATTGGAGGATATATGGACAACAATGTTGAAAATAACATAAATTCGGAATTTAACGGACTTACTGCTGCGGAAGTCAATGCGAGGATTGAAGCAGGTAAAATTAATATTGCGGATGACAGTTCCGACAGAACAACGGGAAAGATAATCCGTGATAATCTTTTGACATATTTTAACCTTATTTTTCTTGTGATAACGGTACTTTTATGTATCGCCGGAGCATTCAGGGATTTAACATTTCTTCCTATCATAATCGGTAATATTTTAATAGGAATTGTCCAGGAACTTCGTGCAAAAAAGACTCTGGATAAAATGAAAATACTTAACGCCGGACACGCTGTTGTTATAAGAGAGGGCAAAAGACAAAAGGTAACGGCGGAAGAACTTGTTATAGATGATCTTGTATGGCTTTCTTCGGGAGATGCCATATGTGCCGATTCCGTTGTAGTTTCAGGTGAAATAACCGTTAACGAATCAATGCTTACAGGTGAGGCAGACGGAATAGTTAAGAAAGAAAATGAAGAACTCCTGTCAGGAAGTTTTGTTGTATCAGGCGAAGGCTATGCCAGACTTACAAGGGTTGGTAATGATTCATACATTTCCAAGCTCACTAATGAAGCCAAAGCTTTAAAAAAAGGCGAAGAGTCGGAAATGATACGTTCTATCAATATGTTTGTTAAGGTTATAGGTATTATTATAATACCTATGAGTGTTATCCTTTTTGTGCAGGCATTCGTATTCCGCAATGCATCTTTCAGAACGAGTATAACGTCAATGGTTGCCTCAATAATCGGTCTTATTCCGGAGGGACTTTATCTTCTCACGACGCTGGCACTTGCAGTCAGTATGATGAAACTTGCCAAGGATAAAGTGCTTTTACATGATATGAAGAGTATTGAATCCCTTGCCAGGGTAGATGTACTTTGCGTTGATAAGACAGGAACAATAACCAAGCCGGAGATGACAGTAACTGAAATTGTATCCTGTGATGATTCAATGAATGAGGTTTTTACAGATTATGTTATGTCATCAATCGATAATAACGCAACAGCGGTGGCGTTAAAGAAATATCTCAATGACAATAATGTTATGAACGGCAAAAGGACAGCATCAAAAGTGTATCCATTTAATTCAACCGTAAAATACGGTGCAATGGCATTTAACGGTGACTATTATGTGCTTGGCGCTCCTGAGTTCATAATTAAAACAGGATTTAATAATTTAAAAGACGATATCAGCCAATATACAACTAAGGGCTACAGGGTAATTGTACTTGCAAAAGCCGAAAGCCTGACAAGGGACGGTGTCATTGACGGTGAGATACTTCCGTTAGGATTTGTCGTACTTGCAAACGAGATAAGAGATAACGCTGTGGAGACTTTTACTTATTTCAAGGAACAGGGTGTTGCAATCAAAGTTATATCAGGTGATAACCCTGCGACCGTATCAGAAGTCGCAAGACAGGCGGGAATAGAAAACGCGGAAAAGTATGTTGATGCATCCACTCTCACCGATAATCTGATGATTTCAGAGGCAATTGCCAAATATACGGTGTTTGGCAGGGTTACGCCTAAACAGAAACAGCAGTTTGTTAAAGCTCTTAAAATGCAGGGACATACTGTTGCAATGACCGGTGACGGTGTAAATGATATCCTTGCCTTGAAAGATGCTGACTGCAGTGTTGCAATGGCATCGGGAAGCGAAGCTACAGCCCAGGCGGCACAGATTGTACTCCTTGATTCGGATTTTTCAAGAATGCCTGAAATTGTTCTTGAAGGACGAAGGGTTGTTAATAATGTGCAGCGTTCCGCAAGTCTTTTCCTTGTAAAAAATCTATTTTCATTATTGCTGACGATATTTTCTACGGTATTGATGATTTCATATCCGTTAATGCCATCGCAGGTATCGTTAATAAGTATGTTTACAATTGGTATTCCGGGATTTTTACTTGCACTTGAACCTAACAAATCAAGAATTAAAGGCCATTTCCTTGGAAATGTGCTGTTAAAGGCATTGCCCGCCGGATTAACGGATTTCTTTGCGGTATCGGCACTTGTTATATGCGGACATGTTTTTAATATCCCATCTACGGATATAGCTACTGCCTCAACATTGCTGATTGCCGTTGTTGGTTTCATGATTATGATTAAAATAAGCCATCCGTTTAACAAATTCAAATACGGAATACTTGCACTTAATATCTTCGGACTTATTTTCTGCGGATTGTTCCTTGACAATCTCTTTGCAATGAGCGATATGTCCAATATATGTATTTTGCTAACGATTGTATTTGGGTTTGCGGCTGAATCAATGTTCAGATATATAACAATTTTTGTGGAATTTATACAGAACAAAATGAGAAAGAAGAAAAATGCTTTACGATAAAGACATAAGAGAGCCGTTGTTTATGTATTTTGAAGAAAAATACGGCAAGACCCGTGTGTTTGAGGAAAAACGCATGGGTAATTCAAGGGCGGACATATTAATAATTACAGAAAAAGATTTTATCGGCATCGAAATAAAAAGCGATGCCGATACTTATGCAAGACTGTCCGGGCAGGTTAAGGATTATGACCGCTATTGTGACTACAACTATGTGGTTGTAGGCAGCACCCACGGAACGCATATAGGTGAACATGTGCCTGAATACTGGGGAATTATAACCGTCGAAGAGACAGAAAAAGGTGTTGATTTCTACGAACTCAGGGCACCGTCTAAAAACCCTGAGGGGAGGATAGACAACAAACTTGCTATCTTATGGCGTCAGGAAATGGCACATATCCAGAAACTTAACAATATGCACGAATACAAGAGGGAGAGCAAGGCTTTTGTGGCTTCAAAGATACTTGAAAAAGTTCCGCATGACATACTTGAAAAACAGATATGTGATGAACTGTTTGAAAGGGATTATACAACAATAGCAGAGTCGATAGCCAGATACAGGGAAGAAAACGGACTTCATAAAAGAAGAAAAAAACGTATTTCAAAACGATATAAAATTAAATAAATTGTATTAAAAAATGTTGAAAATTTAACCGTATTATGTTAAAATTATACTATATTTGCAAAAGAAAGGAGACATGATATGAATATAGCAATACAGTGCTGCAGCTTGCTGGTTCTTATAGTGATTATGTATTTATATCTGAGTTGTAAAAAGGTATTTCTTAATTCGGAATTCGCTTTTTTTAACTTGCTATGTTCTACCGTTCTTTGTGTATTTATGGATATTATATCCATAGTTTTGATGAGTAAGTATGATTATTTCGGAAGAGGGATCGTAAACGGAGTAGCTAAGTTTTATCTTATTACAGTGGTTTATGTTGCCGTATGTTGTCTCATGTACATTATAAGTAATGTATACGACAAGGGAGACAAGCTTAAAATTTCAAGATTGGCAGTGTATGGATGCTTTGCAATTGTATGTATAGGTATATGTGTTGCGCCTATTGAATTCGTATCAGATGGGAAGGTGGTATATTCAAAGGGCTTGAGTCTTTATGTATCATATGTTTTCCTGTGTATATTCACTCTTCATTCGGCAGCACTGCTTGCTAAATACAGCAGGGTGCTTAATAAAGACAGAGTTAAGGTTATGAGCCTCTGGATTATATTATGGATAGCCGTATGTGTTGTACAGGCATTTTACAAAAAACAGCTTATCGTAAGCTTTGCGATTACACTGGGTATGCTTGTGGTATACATAAGACTTGAGAATCCGGAATCGGCACTTGACAGGGAAACCGGACTTTTTAACCAGAATACTTTCGGCCCGTATGTAAGCCAGCGTTTCCGTAACGGTGAACGTTTTTCACTCATAATGGTAACTTTTGATGATTTTAATAAAGCACCGGTATCCGGGACTATCAGATGTAAGAAAGAGATAATCAATCTTTTTAAGGATATACCGAATACTTTTGCCTTTAAGACGAATGAAAATGACATATATATCTTATATAAACATTCCGAAGAAGCGGAAAAGATGTTTGAGCTCCTCAGAAGAAGATTTATTCTTTATGGGGATAAAGAATTCCGGCCATACATATCTTATATGCCATATTCTGCCATAACTGATAATATTGATGATATGCTTCATATGTTCAGACAGGCGAACAGAAGTAATGAGATGTTGGAACACCACTACATTATTATAGATAAAGCATTCAGGGACAGAATGATGGAAGTACAGAGAATCGAAAAGATGGTTAATGACGCTATTGAGAATAACAGGATAGAAGTTTATTACCAGCCAATATATTCCACCGAGAAGCATATCTTTACATCTGCGGAAGCACTTGTGAGAATAAGGGATGACAAAGGAAAAATTATCCCGCCCGCAACATTTATCGAGATTGCGGAACGTAACGGTACGATTCTTAAGCTTGGTGAGATTATTTTTGACAATGTCTGTACTTTTATTGAGACAAGTGATGTGCTTCAATACGGACTGGAATATATTGAAGTCAACTTATCCGTAGTCCAGTGTGAACATGAAGATCTGGCCAAAGAATTTATTGAAATTATGCGTAAGCATAATATATCAGGCGAGACGATTAATCTTGAAATTACAGAAACGGCCACACTTGCTTCAAAGAAGAAACTTATTGCCAATATGATTGCCCTTAGGAATTACGGCGTGGGATTTTCACTGGATGATTTTGGTACGGGTCAGAGTAATCTTAATTACATAGTGGACATGCCTGTGGATATTGTTAAATTTGATAAAGAAATGACCACGGCGTACTTTGAAAGTACAAAAGCCAAATATGTAATGGATGCGGCAATGCACATGATTCACGGCATGAAGCTTGATATTGTTTCAGAGGGTGTTGAGACTGCGGAACAGCTTGATACCATGGAAGAACTTGGAATACAGTATATACAGGGATATTATTTTTCAAAGCCGTTATCACAGAATGAATATCTTGAGTTTATTCACAAAAATAATAAAGATTATTATGAACAACATAATAAACAATAATTACTTGACAAGGTTATTTATAGCATATAAAATAACCTTGTTTTGTTTTATCTAAATATTTTTAGATAATTATTTTAAATTATTTTTTAGGAGAATTTTAAAAATGGTATTTAACAAAGTTAAAGAAATTATTAATGACACATTAAGCTGCGGAGAAGACATCATTACAATGGATGCTGTTCTTATAGATGATTTAGGAGCAGATTCTTTAGATGCTGTAGAATTATGTATGACAATCGAAGAGGCTTTTGATATAACAATTCCTGAAGACAAGATTGCTGACCTTAAGACAGTTAAGGATATAGTAGAATTTGTAGAAAGCCAGATTTAGGAGATTGCATTATGGTAGGAATAAAGGTAGTTTCTACAGGACATGCGGTACCTGATAAGGTTGTTACCAATGACGATCTTAGCAGAGTTGTGGATACCAACGATGAATGGATATATTCAAAGACAGGTATCAAAGAGAGGCATTTCTGTGAAAATGAGACTAACTGGGAACTCGCACTTAAAGCGGCAGATATTGCAATAGAACGTGCAGGAATAGATAAGAGTGAAATAGGTATGCTCATAGTAGCAACATTTACTCCTGACTATGCTACACCTTCAATTGCCTGCGTATTGCATGAAAAAATGGGACTCAGAACGGATATTCCGTCTTTTGACCTTAATGCTGCGTGTGCAGGATATGTATACGGACTTAAAGTAGCAGCATCACTTCTTCAGAACAGTAAAGAGAGATATGCTCTTGTTATTGGAAGCGAACAGATTTCCACCCGTCTTGACATGGAGGACAGAAATACATGTGTGCTTTTTGGCGATGGAGCAGGAGCTACCGTTATAGAGCTTAAGGAAGGCACTGAATTATATTCTGTATGGGGTTCGGAAGGACTTAGCGATGTACTCGGATGTACAGGACAGAATATGGGCAAGGCACATATTTTCATGGATGGACAGAAGACATTCAAAAATGCTGTAAAGCGTATGGGAAGTGCGGCAGCCGAGGTGCTTGAACAGTCAGGTTATACAATGGATGATATAGATTATGTTGTGTGCCATCAGGCTAACGAAAGAATCATAGATGCTGTAGTTAAGAGAATGGACATCCCTGAGGAAAAGGTTGTTAAGGTTATTGCCAGATATGGCAATACATCAGCAGCGTCAATTCCTATTACATTGGATGATATGTACGAGCAGGGAATGCTTGAAAAAGGAAATAGAATTCTACTGGCTACGTTTGGAGCAGGTTTTACCTGGGCAAGTATGATTGTGGAAATCTGATGAGGATTACAGAAAGGAAACGATGATGAGACGAGTAGTTATTACCGGTGTAGGTGCTGTAACTCCTATTGGCAATACGGTTAAAGAAATGTGGGCCGGAGTCAGGGAAGGAAAATGCGGCATTGATAAAATAACAAAATATGATATTTCCAACAGAAAGGTTAAGGTAGCCGCTGAGGTTAAGAATCTTCCTGTTGAAGAACTTGTAGATAAACATGATTTAAGAAAAATGGATCTTTTCTGTACTTTTGCTATGATAGCAGCAGATGAAGCCATTGCTGATTCCGGACTTTCTTTTGAAGGCGAAGAAGATAAATGCGGAGTAATCGTGTCAAGCGGTATTGGTGGTATTTCTACCATAGAGAAGGAATATTCAAAAGGTCTTGAAAAAGGCTTTGACAGAGTATCACCATATTTTATACCATCTGTAATTACCAATATGGCAGCAGGAAGAATAGCAATAAAGCACAATCTTCAGGGAATGTGCTCGTGCGTTGTAACTGCCTGTGCCGGAGGAACTAATGCTGTAGGCGACAGCTTCAGACAGATTCGTGACGGTTATGCCGATGTTATGGTATGCGGCGGAGCCGAAGCCGGAATTACCGAAATTTCCGTAGGCGGTTTCACAACATCCAAAGCATTGTGCCAGTCGGAAGACCCTATGAGAGCATCTATTCCTTTTGATAAGGAAAGAAGCGGATTTGTAATGGGCGAGGGAGCAGGTATACTTGTACTTGAGGAACTTGACCACGCATTAAAGAGAAATGCAAAAATTTATGCCGAAGTTGTAGGATACGGAGCTAATTGTGATGCACATCACATTACTGCACCTACTGAAGACGGAAGAGGCGCTGCAAAATGTATGCAGATTGCAATGAAAGATGCAGGCATTACAGCTGATAAAATTACATATATTAATGCACATGGAACATCAACACCGATGAATGATAAGGTTGAGACAATGGCTGTGAAGACTGCTTTCGGTGATGCGGCAAAGACTGTAATGATGAGTTCAACCAAATCAATGACAGGACATCTTCTTGGTGCAAGCGGAGCTGTTGAAGCGATCATAACAGCACTTGCAGTTAAAGAAGGATATGTACCTGCTACCATTAATTACAGAACACCGGATGAACTTTGTGACCTTGATATTGTGCCTAATGAAGGAAGAAACTGCGATATAGAATATGCTATGTCCAATTCCCTCGGATTCGGCGGACATAATGCCAGTATTATTATTAAAAAATATTGATGGAGTATCAGCGTGGTAAATGAAGCACTTGAAAACGTATATACAAAGTTTAAACTGCATTTTTACAAATCTTTTTTTGAAAAGATTCAGAACAGGGAAACTTCTCTGACAACAGTTGAGACTTACTGTATTGAAATAATAGCAGCAATGGGTAATCCCACGGTAAGCGAGTTTGCCTCGTTTATACAGATTTCATCCCCTAATGCAGCATATAAAATCAATTCCCTTGTTAAAAAAGGATATCTGAGAAAAATTCAATCGGAATCTGACAGGAGGGAATATCATCTTGAAGTAACGAAAAAATATCTTGATTATTATAATCTGAGTTCGGGATATGTTTCCAAGGTTGCGGACAGGATGAAGGAAGAGTTTTCGCAGGAAGAACTAATGTTGCTCGAAAAAATTTTAAAGAAAACCTCGGATGAACTTATGCCTGAGGTAAATATTGATAAAGTGGCTCTGTGATTATCATGGAGCCATTCTTGCGTTGAATATTATTTTAATTTGTATTACAATAGTAAAAAATCAGGAGGTGCTGTTTTGGCTACTGTTAAAAGAAAAGGACATTTGAATGTAAAAAGGGTGGTTATAACCGCACTTGTTTTTATACTGATTATTGCAGGAATAGTTACACTTATATGTATAAATAAAAATAAAAAAGGCAAAAATTCAGAGAATACCAATGAACCATCTGTCAATCGTAATGATTATATTAAAGACGGAGAATTTATTAAAATTACCACGGATGACTGCAGTCTTTATGTAGGAACCACACTTACTTTAAGCATTGAGGGAAGTGATGATAAGGTTTTACAGTCCGTTGCATTTAAAAGCTCGGATAAAGATATAGTATCTGTAGATGAAAAAGGAAATGTAAGAGTGAATGGCACAGGAACCGCAATTATAACGGCAACCTCGGGATTGCTGACAGATTCGGTTGTTATTGCAGGCATAGACAAAGAGACGGTTACTGATACCGGCAACGAATCTGTATCAGAACCTGCACTGCCGGTTTATATACCTGACGGAAACGGCGGGGTGGTACCTAAAGAGACAAAGGCACCTGAGAATAACAATAATGACAATACATCACAGGAGACAACTGCTACAGTAGAAAGGGAGACAGGATCGGGAACAAATATACCGGATGTGATACCTACCAATCCTGACAGAACCGAAGAAACAGAATCCGAAGATAATTACAAAGACGTACTTATGAATACAATTACTTCACTTGGATATAAGAGATATAAGCAGGATATGGATTTTGCATATATATATGAAGAAGACGGAAATTATCTGGGAGAAGTCATAATAGATGACAATCAGGTCCAGATATATGTGCAGACAAGAACTATGGGATTTGACAATGCCTTGATTGAGCTGATAAAATGTGTGTGCGGCAATGAAGGCAATAATGTTTTCAGAGCATTTACGGAGGCACAGGACAATAAAACAATTATTGCAAATGGCCATACGATAAGAATACGTCCGGCATCAGACAGCGGACATTCAAAATTAATAATTTCGTATTAATTTTGTATTCGTAATTTAACAAAGGGTATGATATAATCCTTTTTAAGACTTGAATCAGGAGCAAAAGCATGATTAATAAAAGAAAGGTGCGTCTTATGGCACGTACGGCAATGTACCTTAAGCATGAAGGCACCGAAGATATTCCTAAATCCAAATATTACAGAAAAGATTATGTGTCACTTCATATGTGGCTTACGGCTATAGCAGTTACAATAGCATATTTTTTACTTCTTATACTTATTGCATGCTGTAATTTTGAAAATCTCATTAACAGACTTACAACAATGAACTATACAGTTCTGCTTGTAGTTATTATTCTGGGATATATAGCCATGATGCTTATTTTTATGTTTATTGCATATTTTGTTTATTCATACAGATATACGGAATCCGAGAACGGCATCAAGGTATATCAGAACAGACTTGCCAGGATTTATAAACTTAACAAGGAAGATATGAAGAAGATAAAGTAGGAGGACGGTATGGCTTTTGTTAAGAATTTACTTATAGTTAAAGAAAAACTGCTTGCGTTTTATGGCAGGTTCAGCACATATATTAATCTTGTGATGAAGTTTCTTCTCGCACTTTTTTCGTTTTTGTTAATCGGCAAAGCGATAGGAACCCATGATATACTGGCTAATCCGCTTATATGTTTTGCCATAGCGGTTATGTGTGCTTTTGTGCCGGTAAGTGTTACGGTAATATGCGCTACGGTGCTTGCGCTTATACATCTTTTCGGGATGTCTATGGAACTTGCGGCAATAGCAACGATTGTAGTGCTTATAGTGTATCTTCTGTATTTCAGGTTTGCACCTAAGACAGGAATACTTTTAATTCTTACACCGCTTTTATTTTACATCAAAATACCATATATTATTCCGGTAATTGCTGCACTTACCGTAGGTATGACGGGAATTGTACCGGTTGTGTGCGGAATATTTATGTATTATATGATAAATTTTGCGTCAAGGTATTCTACGGCAATATCTTCCATGGATGCCGACAGCGCCGTCCAGAACATAACTTTTATTTTTAATAATATACTTAATAACAAAGAACTTATTATTACAATTGTATCATTTTCAATAGCGATACTTATGATATATCTTATAAAGAGGCTGTCCGTAAATTATTCCTGGATTATCGGAATTGTTGCAGGATGTTTTACGAATGCAGTTATTCTCATCGTGTCATTTTCACTGTTATCGATAAAGACTAATGTATTATTTGTTGTAATAGGAACAGTTTTAGCCATAGTTATCGGACTTGTGCTGCATCTTTTCATATTTTCTGTGGATTATACGGCAACTGAATACGTGCAGTTTGAGGATAATGACTATTATTACTATGTAAAGGCAGTCCCTAAGGTATCGGTTACGGAAAGAGACATTACCGTTAAGAAAATCAACTCAAGAGACAAGGGATACATTCATACAGAAAGTTTTGAAGAGGATCAGGAAGACAGATAGCAATAGAATGGAAGTGAAATAATGAGTGCCATATCAAATTTTATTGAAGAATATATATCCAATATATATATTCCCAGAACATTAAGGGTTTCCAATATTTTTGAAATAATTATACTTGCAATAATTCTTTATGAATTTATGGCATGGGTTAAGACAACAAGGGCATTTGCTCTTCTAAAAGGCATTATTGTAATTCTTGTATTTCTGATTATTGCCTATATTTTTGATTTCACGACCATACTCTGGATAGCAGGCAAGGTAATTAATATAGCAATTATAGCAGTTGTGGTTATATTCCAGCCGGAACTCAGAAAAGCACTGGAACAACTGGGACAGAAAAAATACTTCAAAAGTATTCTTCCTTTTACCGAGAAAAAGGATAAAGGCGAGCGGTTCAGCGACAAGACAGTCAATGAGCTTGTGAGGGCATGCTTTGAACTTGCAAAAAATAAAACAGGGGCACTTATCGTAATAGAACAGGATATCCTGCTTACGGATTACGAAAAGACGGGTATTCCTGTGGATGGCATTGTTACAAGCCAGCTTCTTATCAATATTTTTGAACATAATACACCCCTCCATGATGGAGCGGTTATTGTCCGTGGCGACAGAATTGTGTCAGCTACATGTTATCTTCCGTTATCCGACAATATGCAGATAAGCAAGGAACTGGGAACGAGACACAGAGCTGCTGTGGGTATTTCTGAGGTTACGGATACCATGACTCTTGTGGTTTCAGAAGAGACAGGTAATGTATCCATTGCAATAGCAGGTGAGCTTATAAGAGCAGTGGACCAGGATTACCTTAAAAAGAAACTTACTTTTATCCAGAAAAAATCAATAGATGTAAAACGTTACAAACTTTGGAAGAAGGGGGCATCGGATAATGAAAAGCGTTAAAGAATTCAAATTCAAAGACCTGATTCTTCATAATTTTGCCCTGAAGATTCTTGCTGTTGTTCTGGCAGTAATAATATGGGTGGCTATTGTTAATATAGATAATCCCAGCAGAACCACTATGATATCGGGAATACAGGTGGTATTCCTCAATGAAGATACATTAGGACAGAAAGGATATACTTATTCGGTCCAGAGCGGCTCTGTAATCAGTATTTCGATCAAAGCACCACAGTCAATAGCAGAGAGTCTTGAAGCATCGGATTTTTATGCTTATGCCGATTTCAGTGAGCTTTCACCCGAATCAGACAAAGCCAAGATATATGTCAGGTGTGAGAAAAGCGAAGTTGTAAACCAGATAGATATTGTTTCCATAAGAAATGAATATGTAAGTCTTTCAATAGACAATAAATTATCTAAAGATATTACCATTGAATCATCATATACCGGAGAGCCGGCAGATGGATATGTTGTGGGAGAGTGCTATGTAGCACCTGATACGGTTACTGTTTCCGGGGCAGAAAGCGTTGTTAACAGAATTAAGACTGCCAAGGTTACTTATGATGTTTCTAATCTGAAACAGAGCATTTCTGAAGATGCAAAAATAGTATTCTATGATGAGAACGGTATGGAAGTTAAGAGCGATTTACTTACCCTGAACAGAACTACAGGGCGTATCAATATAGACATAATTCCGACTAAATGGGTTGACGTTAATTATGCTGTAAACGGAGAACCGGCAGATGGATATGTGGTATCGGAAAGCAAGGGTTCATTGGATAAAGTCCAGGTTGCGGCTGCCAAAGATGTTCTTGACGGAATTACATCCATTGATATTCCGGCCGATGTACTTTCAACAGAAGGAATCAGTGAGAATACAACACTTACAGTGCCTCTTGGGGTATACCTTCCAAGCGGCTGCAGGATTGTATCTTCCGAAAGTACACTTAAGGTAGATATTACAGTTTTAAGAAAAGCAGAAATTGACTACCTTTACAGTGATATTTCTCTTACTGATACGAACAGTAATTACGATTATAAGATTGTAAGCGACAGCGATAATTTCAAAATTACCATAACAGGTGACAAAGATGTAGTCGATACGATAAGGTCAGGCAGCCTTGGCATAACAGCATCAATGGCGGGCAGAAAACCGGGTAAATACACCATAAGACTTAATATCAAAAAAAGTACCGATTACAATATTGAAGGAAATTACGATATAACCGTTGAAGTAACGGAAAAGACTGAGCAGCCTACAACACCTTCGGGTAATATATCGGAAAGCACACATGACAGCTCAAATGACAATAATAATTAAATTGAAAGTGGAGTAAAGAAATGGCAAGATTATTTGGAACAGACGGAGTCAGAGGCGTAGCTAACAAGGAGCTTACAGTTGAACTTGCAATGAACCTTGGTAAGGCAGGAGCCTATGTCCTGACAAAAGAAAATTCGCACAAGGCGACTATACTTGTTGGGTGCGATACAAGAATATCGGGAGATATGTTAGCTAATGCCTTAATGGCAGGTATATGCTCAGTTGGAGCCAATGCTATATATGCAGGAGTTATACCTACACCGGCTATTGCATATCTTACGAGAAAATATAACTGTGATGCAGGTGTAGTTGTATCAGCTTCACATAATCCGGCTGAATATAACGGAATTAAATTCTTTGGCGGCACAGGCTATAAGTTGTCAGACCAGTTGGAAGATGAGATAGAAGAATACATAAGAGTTAACCTTGCAGAGTTTCCTATGCCTTTAGGAGGAGATGTGGGACGCATTACATACCTTGATAAAGCTAAAGACGATTATGTTAATTTTGCCACAGATCTTTTTGATATGGATTTATCCGGTCTTAAGATTGTTGTTGACACGGCGGAGGGTGCATCTTATTATACAGCCGAAAAAGCACTCAGAAAGTTATCGGCTGACCCTTTGGTAATCCACAACAATCCGGATGGTGTGAATATTAACAGAAATTGCGGTTCCACACATCTTGAGGAACTTAAGAAAACCGTTATTGAGAATGGCGCCGATATTGGTATTGCATTTGACGGCGATGCCGACAGAATGTTAGCTGTTGATGAAAAAGGCAATGTGGTAGATGGCGATCAGGTAATGGCAATATGCGGATTATATATGAAAAATAAGGGAACACTTAAAAAGAATACAATTACTGCTACGGTTATGAGCAATCTCGGATTTTTCCAGATGGGTGAACGAGAGAATATTAACATAGAGCAGACCAAGGTGGGCGACAGATATGTTCTTGAGCGTATGCTTAAAGAAGGTTATAATCTCGGAGGAGAACAGTCGGGACATATTATTTTCCTTGATGAAAACACAACCGGGGACGGACTTATCAGTGCTTTACACCTTTTAGAAGTAATGGTCAATACCGGTAAGAAACTTTCAGAACTTGCTTCTGTAATGACCGTTCTTCCACAGGCACTTGTTAATGCAAAGGTAGCCAACAGAAAGAAAGAATATTATCTTGATAATAAAATTATTGCAGATGCCATTAAAGCATTTGAAAATAAATTTTCAGGCGAAGGCAGGGTACTTATAAGGCCTTCGGGAACAGAACCTCTTATAAGAGTTATGATTGAAGGCAAAGATATTGAACTTATCAGTAAGGAAGCAGAGAAACTTGCGGCACTTATAGAGGAAAATTTAGGAGAATAATTATGGTTGATGTGGTTATTCCGTTATACAGACCGGATGCCGGAACAGGAATACTTTTAAGACGTCTTTTAAAACAGGATTATGAAATTAACAGAATAATACTGATTAATACAGAAAAAGAATATTTTAATGAAGAACTTCTTTTTGATCCGGTAATAGAGGTGCACCATATTACAAAGCCTGAATTTGACCATGGTGCAACAAGGCATATGGGTATGGAATTATCCGATGCGGATTATGTCTTATTCCTTACAATGGATGCCATACCAGCCGACACACACCTTATTTCAAGCCTTGTAAAGTGCTTTGAACATAGGGGCAGCAAAGGAGAACATGTTGCTGTGGCTTATGGCAGGCAGCTTGCTTCAAAGAAAGCTTCGTTTGAGGAAAAATATACAAGAAATTATAATTACCCTCCACAGGGAAGAATTAAGACGATTGATGACATTAAAGAGCTTGGGATTAAGACTTACTTCTGTTCGGATGTATGTGCCATGTATGACAGGGCGGCATATTTTAGTAACGGTGGTTTTCCTGAGAAAATCATCTTTAATGAGGATATGGTATATGCCTCAAAAGCAATGAAAAACGGATATGCAGTCGAATACTGTGCTAAGGCAAGAGTATATCATTCCCATAATTACAGTTTCAGGGAGCAGTTCAGACGTAATTTTGATATGGGCGTATCCCAGAAGGATTATGAAGAGGTTTTTTCCGGGATAAAGTCGGAAAACGAAGGAATTAAGATGGTAGTGTCTGCGGCAGAATATATGATGGATAACGGACACTGGTATGACATACCCCATCTGTTTATTAACAGTGCGGCCAAGTATACAGGTTACAGACTGGGTAAAATGTATAAGCATCTTGGCAAAAAAATAATTTTAAAACTTACATCAAATAAAGAATATTGGGAAAGTCTGGAAGAGTGATATTGTGATAAAAAGTAATCAGCGTCAACTGAATATTTTACATGTAGTAATGGATGCCATAATAATGATTGTGGCTTATTTTGCTGCGTGGGCTATTAAATTTGGTGAGGCTTTTCTTAACAGCAGTGACCATTCCATGTATGGAGTGTATGTTGTTGCACTGATTGTAATAGTTCCGTCTTTTCTCATTCTGTACAGCATGTTCGGGTTATATACGCCTAAGAGGATGCATGGACAGAAATATGAAATGTTTAATATTTTCAAGGCCAATACGGTGGGCGTTGTATCGTGGATATTAATTTTATACATGGCACATCTTGAACATTTTTCAAGAGAAATGATATTTATATTCTTAGGGATAAATATTTTTCTTGAACTGCTTGCAAGAGTAGGCTTAAGAATGTTTTTACGCCACATAAGGAAGAAAGGCTTTAATCAGAAACATGTCCTTATGATTGGATACAGCAGGGCTGCGGAAGGATACATTGACAGAATTAAAGCATATCCTCAATGGGGATATCATGTAGTAGGTATTCTTGATGACAACGTGGAAGCAGGAACAAAATACCGTGGTATTGAGGTGATTGGTAAAATAGAAGAGCTGGAAAGGGTTATTGATGCAAATGACCTTGATGAGATTGTAATTACCCTCAGTATCGAAGAGTATGGCAAACTTGAAAAAATAGTGGCAAAATGTGAAAAATGCGGTATTCACACCAAGTTTATACCGGATTACAACAACATAATACCTACAAGAGCATATATTGAGGATGTTCAGGGACTTCCTGTAATCAATATAAGAAGAGTACCTTTAAGCGGACTTTTCAACAGATTTATAAAAAGATTTGCGGATATTGTATTAGCGGTACTTGCACTTATTGTTTTTTCTCCTATAATGTTAATTGTAGCTGTGCTTGTAAAGACAACTTCAAAAGGACCTGTTATTTATAAACAGGAAAGAGTAGGACTTCACAATAAGACATTTAAGATGTATAAATTCAGGTCGATGATTGACAGCTGTGATGGCAGTGATAAGAAAAAATGGACCACGCAGGATGATCCGAGGGTAACCAAAGTAGGTAAATTCATCAGAAAAACAAGTCTGGATGAATTACCACAGTTTGTTAATGTCATAAAAGGTGACATGAGCATTGTGGGACCAAGACCGGAAAGACCTTATTATGTGGACAAGTTTAAGGAAGAAATTCCCCGTTATATGATAAAACACCAGGTCAGACCGGGTATTACGGGATGGGCACAGGTTAACGGATACAGAGGTGACACTTCTATTTACAAGAGAATTGAATGCGACCTTTATTATATTGAAAACTGGACCGTTTTGTTTGACATAAAAATTTTATTCTTTACGGTTTTCAAAGGATTTATTAATAAGAATGCCTACTAGGCATGGAGGAAATTAAATTATTATGGCTAAGTATAAAGATTTCGATGATGAGATTATATTTGATAGCGGGAGCAGTAATCCCGTAAAAAGTGTCAGAAATAAGAAAAAAAAGAAAAAAACATGGATACTTGTAGTCGTACTCGTTGTTGAATTTATATTAATAGTGGGGCTTTTAGGTGTATTGTATGTGGTTGATAAATTATCCAACATTAAAAGAACACCGCTTAATGAGGACCTTATTGTTATTAATCCGGATATAGACAACGATACTACCGAAAAATTAAAAGGTTATACCAACATACTTTTACTTGGTACCGATTCAAGAGATAATTCCACCGACGGACTTGATAAAGTGGGTGAGAATCATACAGATGCGATGCTTGTTGCAAGTATTAATAATGACAGTGGTGAAGTAAGAATTATTTCGGTATACAGGGACTGCCTCCTTGAGATGAATGATATTAAAACAGATAAAGATTTTAAAAATACCGTGATAAACAAAGCAACAGAAGCAGCATTTGAATATGGTATTGAATCAACTATAACCATGATTAACAGGAACCTTGATATGGATATCAAGGACTATGTAATGGTTAACTGGGCAGCACTTATAGACATTGTTGATTCTGTAGGAGGTGTGGATATAGAGATAACCCAGATGGAGCAGAGATGGACTAACAGATATCTTGTAGACACTTCTAAAGCAACGGGCGTCTCTTATGAAGAACTTGATGTTTATGATGACGATGATACCAAACTTTCTGACGAAGAGTTAAGAATGGACAGCGATAAGATGAATACAAGACGCATGGCCCATATGGATGGTATCCAGGCTACAGCATTTGCCAGAGTAAGATATGGTGATGGCAAAGCCGATTACGGACGAACAGAAAGACAGAGAAAAGTTATTGAACAGATTGTGGCAAAAGCAAAGAAATTCGATATAGGAAGACTTAATTCAATTCTTACAGCAGTAACAAAGAATATTTCAACCAGTTTCGATATAAATGAGATACTTGACCTTGCAACAAGTATTACCAAATACAGACTCACGATGGTTGACGGCGGTTTCCCATTTACAAGAAATGACCAGATAAGGAGTAAAGACGGATGGAAATTTGCGGATCCTGTTATTCCGGTAACGCTTGAATCCAACGTTGTGAAATTTCACGAAAAACTGTTTGACAGTACGGATTATACCCCATCTACAACAGTAAAGAATATAAGTGAAAAAATAATAAGACTTACCGGAGTTTACGAATAATGAAAAAAATCTTTTCAAAAAAATATATACAGGTTGTCACGGTTATAATTTTGTCTTTTATAATTGCTTTTTTTGCGGAACTGATGTTTAATGTGAAAGTGTTAGGTCTGAAAGGCGGAGAAAAAGGCGTAAGGCAGATTGGATTTGATAAATGTACAGCAACCAATCTTCAAAAGACAGGTGAAGGTTATGTACTGAAAAAAGGTTCAGAAGGTAATTTTACTTTTGAGGTGAATGGTTATGTGGACAGAATAGTAATCGGATATGATACGGATACAACTTATTCCCAGACACTTATGGTAGATTACCGGAATATATATAATATGTCCGAGGTTAAAGTTATTAATGACAGTAATCCGGTTTATCTTGACGAAACCGTTGTTAATATTCGCAAGTACGTTAATAAAATAACATTAAATATTCCGGAACTTTCGGATGATGTGACAATTAAGTATATTTCAGTGAGAAATACGGCACAGCTTAACTGGCTGAGAGTTGCATTTTTTGTGCTTGGATTATCTTCAATAGGACTAATTATTGTTTTCAGAAAAATTATTGCGGATAAAGTACATGTCGGATTTACAATAGTGGCAGCAACTGTAGGCCTTAGCATGGTACTTGTAATGCCGCTTGTAAGAGTCGGGTTTGACGAAGAAGCTCATTTCAGGTGTTCTTTTGTACTTTCGCTTGAGAAAACAACTATTGAAAATACTACATTATGGAATATGTTAAATGCGGCTGATGAGAACCATCCGGCTTTCAGAAGCGGTTCGTATGACGAATATAAAGCTTTTTACAGGTATCTTAACGAGAATGCCTTGTATACCGACAATGGTGTTGATACTTTCAGGGTAACCCCTAGAAATACAAGCGGAATGGCAACTTTTTCTTATATAATCCTTGCATTTTTTATGAGCCTTGCAAGATTATTTAAGATGAGTTTCGGAAATATATATATACTCGGAAGACTCGTTAATCTTATTGTATATGTTACGACAATGACATTTGCCATTAGGAAAATCAAAAAAGGTAAAATTCTCTTATCGGTAATAGGACTTCTGCCTACGGTAATGTTTTTGTCATCTACAATATCTTATGATCCGTTTGTATTATCATTCATATCACTCGGTATGGCATATCTGCTTAACGCAGTGATGGACGAAGAAAAAATCACGGTTAAGGATTTTATACTGGGATGTCTTTTCTTAGGCATAGGCTGTACGGCAAAGGCTATTTACGCACCTTTGTTCCTTGTGGGGCTTATGATACCTGCGGACCGTTTTAAGGACAAAAAAACGGGTATAATCATGAAAACAGGTTTTGTAATCTGTTTCCTTGTACTTATGGCAACGGCAATGCTACCTACAATGTTAGGACAAGACAGCGGCGACAGCAGAGGCGGCAATACAAGCCATATAAGCCAGCTAGGCTGTATGACCGGCAACCTTTTCGGATATTTCGGACTTATGATGTATTCAATCATAAGCAGATTCATTACGTATTCGGTGGGACCTATAGCGATAGATACAATGTATTTTTTCGGAACAGGAAAATGTATTGTTGTACTTGATATAATACTTACGGCAGTTGTACTGACACTTGGCGAAGATGGCTTCAGGTTTAAGAAAAAACAGAAAGCGGCGTTTGCGGGAATTATTTTTATAATCGTGGCACTTATCTGGACGAGCCTTTATATGGCATTTACGGAGGTAGGCGTTGCGAGCTCCATTAACGGAGTGCAGGGACGATATTTTATTCCTCTTTTATTCCTGGGACTTTCAATGTTTGCCACTCCTAAGATTAAATGCAGCTGGAATAAGGAAAAATTTTATCCTGTAATACTGATAGCAATGTCACTTATTTTAAGTTTTGAAACATACAGCCAGATTATTGTTAATTCATGCGGCTAAATGAAAGGAAAACATTATGGAAATTTTAAGAGCAAAGACTAAGCTCCTTTTTCAGGGAAGACCACTTAGTGAAACCCATACTAAAAATTCGGAGCTGAACATTAAAGAAATTGATGAGGGAAAAACAATTCTTTCATCATATCCGAGAAGACTGGTACTTGAACTTACCAATGCATGCAATCTTAATTGCGTAATGTGCGGAAGAAATGCAGCGGACTTTAAAGCTACGGCTTTTGATATGGATGTATTCAGAAGTCTTGAACCTGTTATGGATTATGTAGAAGAGGTAACACTCATGGGATGGGGTGAACCTACAATTTATCCTAATTTTATTGAAATGCTTGATATAATTAACAGGCATGGGGCAAGAAAATATTTCTGTACTAACGGAATGAATCTTAAAAAAATAAAAAATGCAATTTTTGATTACAATGTTGATGTGTTTGCGGTAAGTCTTGACGGAGCTACAGATGAGACTAACAGCAGAATCAGAAGAGGCTCTAAAATAGATGTGATTTGTGATGATTTAAGGGATATAGTCAGAATAAAAAAAGAAAGAGGACTTACATATCCATGGATAAATTTTGTTTTTTGTGCAATGAAATCAAATATTCATGAGCTTCCTGACCTTGTAAGACTTGCGGCGGATATCGGACTTAATGAAGTAAAGGTTGTATATCTTACCGTTTTTGAACCATCCATGCTTGAAGAAACATTATGGGGACAGGATGAACTTGTACATTCTGTTTTTGAAGAGGCAATTAAAGTGGCAGAAGAACTTAATATAGCCATTAAACTTCCTCATTATGTTGGAGAGGACGTAGCAGGAGATAAGGAACATAAGGACTGTTTCGTAAGCTGGAGGGATTTCTTCCTCGGTTCTGATGGATATGTAAGACCTTGTATGTCAACACCGGTTAAGTTTTTCCAATACGATATGAACAGGGATTTTATGGATATGTGGAATTCAAAAGAATATCAGGAATACCGCAAAAATGTCAATGATGAAAATAATATGGATGATCCATGTAAAAGATGTTACCAGTCATCACATTGCAATTGGAATAAGAGGCGCTCTTTTATACAGTGTGGCGAAAAATTCTCGCCTAGCTGGGAAAAAAAGTAGGTCTGTGTTGAATTGACGGTTTTATTATGGTAAAATGTAATCATGTATACAAAAAAGAAAGATGAGGAAATAATATGAGAACATATCTTGTTACCGGCGGAGCCGGATTTATCGGCTCAAATTATATTCACTATATGTTTAGAAAGTACGACAATGAGATTCGTATAATTAATGTGGATGTTCTGACATATGCAGGTAATCTGGAGAATCTTAAAGATATAGAAAACAGGGATAACTACACATTTATCAAGGCTGATATATGCGACAGGGAAGCCATTGAGAAGATTTTTGCAGAGAATGACATAGACAGAGTTGTTCATTTTGCTGCGGAGAGCCACGTTGACAGAAGTATCCGTAATCCTGAGGTGTTTGTGCAGACTAATGTTATGGGTACAGCGGTTATGCTTAATGCTGCTAAGAAGGCATGGGAACTTCCGGATGGAACATTTAAGGCTGACAAGAAATTCCTTCATGTATCTACTGATGAAGTATATGGTTCATTACCGGATGATGATAATGCCTTTTTCTATGAGACATCACCTATCGATCCTCATAGTCCATATTCGGCAAGCAAGGCATCCTCTGATATGCTTGTTAAGGCATATATAGACACATATCATTTTCCGGCCAATATTACTAACTGCAGTAATAATTACGGACCTTACCAGTTCCCGGAGAAACTTATACCGCTTATTATCAATAATGCACTTCACGGCAAGAAGCTTCCTGTATACGGTGACGGACTTAATGTCAGAGACTGGCTTTATGTTGATGACCATGCTAAGGCTATCGATATGGTTCAGGAAAAGGGAAGACTTGGAGAGAGATACAATATAGGCGGACATAATGAGAAGCGCAATATTGATATTATTAAGATAATTCTTGAGACTTTAAGGGAGATGCTTCCGGATGATGATGAACGTAAGGCACATATTAACGAAGATTTAATTACTTACGTTGAGGACCGAAAGGGACATGACAGAAGATATGCGATAGCACCTGATAAGATCAAGAGCGAAATCGGATGGTATCCGGAGACTATGTTCAAGGATGGAATCAGACTTACAATAGCATGGTTTTTTGAGCACGAAGACTGGATGAAGAATGTTACAAGCGGCGATTATCAGAAATACTATAGCGAAATGTATAAATAATAATTATGGCAGTATCCTGTATAGAGGATACTGCCTTAAGCTGTTTTTTATGAATACGAAATTTTATTAATTAAGGAGACCTAACATGAAAGGAATTATACTTGCAGGAGGATCGGGAACAAGACTTTATCCTCTTACTAAAGCAATATCAAAACAGATTATGCCTGTCTATGACAAGCCAATGATATATTATCCTTTATCAACACTTATGCTCGCAGGGATAAGAGAGGTGCTTATTATATCTACACCGAGAGACCTCCCTGTATTCAAGGATTTGCTTGGAAGCGGAGAACAGCTTGGAATGAGCTTTTCCTATGCGGTTCAGGAGACTCCAAGGGGGCTTGCGGATGCTTTTATCGTAGGTGCTGATTTCATAGGAGATGACAGTGTGGCACTGGTTCTCGGTGATAATATTTTCTACGGACAGAGTTTCTCAAGAGTGCTTCAGAATGCTGCAGCAAGAGAAAAGGGCGCTACAATTTTCGGATATTATGTTAAGGATCCGAGAGAATACGGCGTTGTGGAATTTGACAGTAACAATAAGGCAGTTTCAATTGAAGAAAAGCCTGCTATACCTAAGTCAAATTATGCGGTTCCCGGATTGTATTTTTATGATAATGATGTAGTTGAGATAGCTAAGAATGTTAAGCCTTCTGCGAGAGGTGAGATAGAAATTACAAGCATTAACAATGAATATTTAAGACGTGGCGACTTGTATGTTGAGACACTGGGACGCGGGTTTGCATGGCTTGATACAGGTAACCATGACGCATTGCTTGATGCGGCTGATTTTGTAGCAGCATTTCAGAAAAGACAGGGATTATACATTTCCTGTATTGAAGAAATCGCTTATAAGAGAGGTTTCATAACAAGAGAACAGCTGGTTAAACTTGCACAGCCGTTATTAAAAACAGATTATGGCAGATATTTAATAGATATTGCTAACGGATTATAGAAGAGGTAAGAAAATGGGACAGATTAAAGTTACGACATGCGAAATAGAAGGTCTTAAAGTAATAGAGCCAAGGGTATTCGGTGATGAAAGAGGATATTTCTTTGAATCATATAATTACATTGATTTTAAGGAGGCAGGGATACCGCAGGTTTTCGTTCAGGATAACCAGTCGGCTTCTAAGAGGGGTGTTTTAAGAGGTCTTCATTTTCAGAAGAATTTTCCTCAGGATAAATTAGTCCGGGTAATAAGAGGAGAAGTATTTGACGTTGCCGTTGATTTAAGAAAAGATTCTAAGACATACGGTAAGTGGTTTGGAGTTGTTCTTTCAGAGGATAATAAGAAACAGTTCTTTATTCCAAAGAATTTTGCACACGGATTTCTTGTTTTATCGGATTATGCTGAATTTGCATATAAGTGTACCGATTTTTATCATCCTGATGATGAGGGCGGTCTGCTTTACAATGACCCTGATATCGGTGTGGAGTGGCCTTTTGAAGAAGGTGTTGAACTGATACTTTCAGATAAAGATCAGAAATGGTCCGGAATTAAAGAATATACAAAAGGAATCTGATTGTATGTCAACAATGGTAAGTAATTTAAAACAGTACATCCCTTTATTGTCAGAATTAGTGACGAGAGATATTAAGACCAAGTACAGACGTTCTGTACTTGGTGTTTTATGGACATTACTCAATCCTCTTCTTATGATGATTGTTCTGTCCATTGTTTTTTCACAGCTTTTCGGCAGATTTGCCATTGAAAATTATCCGATTTATCTTTTGAGCGGACAGGTGATTTTTAACTTTTTCTCGGAAAGCACATCAATGAGTATGACTTCTGTCATCAATAATGCACCATTACTGAAAAAAGTATATATTCCCAAATACGTTTTCGTTCTTTCAAGAGTAATTTCAAGCTCAATTAATTTAGCCGCATCCTTTGCAGCGCTTATTGTCGTTATGCTTGCCATGAGAACAGAATTGTATTATACGGTTATACTTTCATTACTGCCCGTACTTTCACTGATTGTTCTCTCTATAGGTGTTGGACTGATTCTTGCAGCACTTGCAGTTAAATTCAGGGATATTGTTCATCTTTATTCAGTATTTATAACAGCATTTATGTATCTTACACCTGTAATTTATCCGATAAGCAGTCTGCCACACTGGGTAGCCGGAATTGTAAAGGCTAATCCAATAACAAGCATATTAACAATGTTCAGAGGCTTCATGCTTTACGGAACGATGCCTGACGCATTTACCGTATGTATGACTGTTTTTCCGAGTATAGCATTTCTTTTGCTTGGAATAAGGGTATTTTACAAAAATCAGGATGACTTTATTCTGTATATCTAGGAGCTGTAAAATGGAAGATGCAATAATAAAAGTAGACCACGTTTCCATGCGTTTTAATCTTGCAAGGGAAAAGGTTGATAGTTTAAAAGAATATATAATAAAAGCCTTTAAAGGTAAATTGCAATATGATGAATTCTGGGCTCTTAAGGATGTCAGTTTTGAAGTAAAAAGAGGTGATGCCGTAGGACTTATAGGTCTTAACGGCAGCGGAAAAAGTACCATGCTAAAGGTTATAGCAAGGGTTCTTAAGCCTACCAAAGGTAAAGTTGAGGTTAACGGGACAGTTGCACCTCTGATTGAACTTGGGGCAGGATTTGATTTTGACCTTACCGGTAAAGAAAATATTTATCTGAATGGCGCATTGCTTGGACGTTCAAGAAAGCAGATGAATGAAGTAGTAGATGATATTATTGAATTCTCGGAACTTGCCGAATTTATGGATGTACCTATGAAAAACTATTCATCAGGAATGTTGTCAAGGCTTGCTTTTGCAATAGCAACATCAGGCTCTGCCGATATTCTTATCGTCGATGAAGTTCTGGCTGTAGGAGATTTTCTTTTCCAGCAGAAATGTATTGACAGAATTAAGGGAATGATGGCAAACGGAACCACAGTTCTTTTTGTATCACATAGTATTGAGCAGGTGGAGGAAATTTGTAACAAAGCAGTGTGGATTAAATCCGGCGAGATATTTATGCAGGGTGATGCTAAAGAAGTCTGCAGCGTATATAAACAGTCATAGAAAATAAGTAGCTGAAAGGAAGTTCATTACATGAACCGTAAAATTAAAAAGATAATATTAATAGTATTAATTTTAGTCATTACCTGTACCGCTGCCTTTTTTTATGCACATGTAAAGCAAAGCTCGGATATAACCGTTATCAGCAAAGAAAAGTTCATAAAGAACGGTGAGAGTATTTCATTTGAGTTCAGGTGTAAAGGTAATAAGTTATATGGTATTTTTACAGATATGGTACCGGATAACAGCGATGAAGGAACACTTTATTACGAGCTTAAGAATAGCTCAGGTGAAATTGTGGTAAATGACAGTATAAGTTTTGGAACAATTAATACAGACGGAAATACAGGCTTTGGATTTAATAAGATGAAATGTGAGAAAGATGGAACTTACACCATTACATTTAAAGCAGAATGTAAGGAGGACAATGGCGTCCTTTTTAAGGAGAATGGTGTGGTGAGATATGAATATATCGGCTTCCGTCTGGAAACAATGATAGTATTTATCTTATGTATTGCTTATCTTGTGGGATTGGCAAAGACATTAAACTGGATATTCAGAAAGTAGGACTAATTAATTATGAAACAACAGCAGGAACTTGTATATATTTCAGATTATAGATGCCGTCTTGATAATAAGAACAGAATTATAATCAACATAGGAAGTAATGAAAGAATAATGGCGGGGGTAAAGGTTACCGGGACAATCGACGGAAAATCTTTGCCTGTAGACGTAATATACAGAAATACAATACGTTCAAGATTCTGTTACAGAAATATCAATAACAAATTTAACAGGGAATATCAGGTTTGTGCCGATGTTAACAATAATTTTAAAACACTGCAGATTACACTTAAATTTGCAGGCGATAATGAGGGTGTTGTCAAGACAATTACAATACCGGGAAAACGTTTTCGCAAGAATTGTGACAGAATACAGGGCTGCGTGGATGTCTGCAAAAAGACAGATGAAGGCTGTAAGATTGAAGGCTGGGCCGCCGATGCCAAAGAAGTTAAAATCAAGGTTTTATGTGACGGCAAAGAGCTTACAGGGGATTTCAGACGTGTATTCAGACAGGATATAGCAGATTACTATCAGGATGGAGAGACTTCGGTTCCTCTGGGATATACCTTTGATATTATTAATAATAGTAAGGATATAAAAAAAGTCAGGGTTATATATTATACGGATGATCGCGAGTCCGACTTCAAATTTAACATTTCCAAATCAGGCAAAAAAAGTATACCGCTTACGGATGTTGTAAACAAAGTGGTCATATATACGCGCAAGTATGGTTTTACCGGTATGTTAAAAAAGGCTTACAGAAAGATAACACACAAGCCTATGATTGATTATAATGAATGGTATAAGGCTCACAAACCCTCAGAGGAGGAATTGAAAGAACAGCGTAAAGTTAAATTTGACTATATGCCAAAGTTTTCCATAATTATTCCGGTATACAGACCTGTTCCAAAGTATTTTACTGATATGATAAAGTCGATAAAACATCAGACGTATTCTAACTGGGAAATCTGTATTGCAGACGGCGGCGGAGAGGGACATACCGTGGATAAGACTCTTTTTGGGCTTGTTAAGGGTGATAAGGTCAGGTATGTTGCAATTTCGGAGAATTTAGGAATTTCCGGAAATACCAATGAAGCCATGAAAATGGCAACAGGTGATTATTTTGTACTTGGCGACCATGACGATGTATTTGAGCCTGATGCACTTTTTGAATGTGCAAGAGCCATTAATTCAAAAGAAAAACCTGATATGATATATTCGGATGAGGACAAGATAACAGAAGACGGCAAAAAGCATTGCGAGCCTTATTTTAAACCGGATTTTAATATTGATTTATTAAGAAACAATAACTATATATGCCATCTTTTCGTATTCTCCAGAGAACTGTCAGAAAAAGTTGGATATTTCAGAAAAGAGTTTGATGGAGCCCAGGATTACGATATGATTCTCAGATGTTCTGAGAAAGCAAAGTGCATAAAGCATATTCCTAAAGTGTTGTACAGCTGGAGAATATATTCCGGTTCAACATCTGCCAATCCTGAAAGCAAGAGATATGCTTTTACTGCGGGTAAGAGAGCCATTGACGAACATTTTAAGCGTATGGGAATAAAGGCTGAGGCAGAGATGAATGAAACGTATCTCGGAATTTACAGATCCAGATATGGGATAACCGGCAATCCTCTTATATCAATACTTATACCTAATAAAGACCATACGGATGACCTTGATAAGTGTATTAAGTCCATCCTTAAACAGAAGTATGAGAATTATGAAATAATAGTAATTGAGAATAACAGCACAGAGGATGCCACTTTTGAATACTACAAGAAGCTTGAAAAAGAATGTAACAAAGTTAAAGTAGTATATTATAAGGATAAGTTTAACTATTCAAAGATTAATAATTTCGGAAGAAAAGAAGCTAAAGGCGGGTATCTTTTATTATTAAATAACGATACAGAAATGATTAACGATGATTGCCTTAATGAGCTTCTTTCATATACAGAGAGAGACGATGTGGGCATTACAGGTGCAAGACTTTTGTATGAAGACAATACAGTACAACATGCAGGTGTTGTAATTGGATACAATGGACTGGCAGGCCATACATTTGTCGGCAACGAACCTGATGATGTAGGATACCACGCTTATGTAATCCAGGCAAGGGATTACAGTGCGGTTACCGCAGCCTGTCTTATGGTAAAGGCATCTTTATATGACGAAGTCGGCGGATTTGAGGAAGAACTTGAGGTTGCATTTAATGATGTGGACTTCTGCCTCAAAGTAAGGGAAAAAGGATATCTTGTCGTATACAATCCTTATGCAGTGCTTTACCACTATGAGTCAAAAAGCCGTGGATATGAGGATACGCCTGAAAAAAGGAACAGATTTGAAAAGGAAGCATTCTTTACTTACAATAAGTGGGAAAAGATACTTGCAGACGGCGATCCATGCTATAATCCCAATCTTACACTTTCAAATTCAGATTTCTCACTAAGGGAGTAATCCTGTATGTCAAAGATTAACAAAGCAGTAAAGTATATAAAAGAATACGGTTTTGTCAAAACGGCTAAAGCAGTTAAGACAAAGCTGTGTTCAGGTAAGGCTGCAACAGCAAAAAAATTAAAACGTATCATAAAAGAAAGCTATGATCACAAAGAATTTGAACAACTTAATACAAGTCTTAAAATAAGCATATTGATGCCTGTATATAATACGGATGTTGATATGCTGAAATGCGTTATGGAATCTGTAATAAACGGAAGCTATGATAATTACGAACTTTGCATATATGACGCAAGTGACGAAAACGGCAGGGATGCTACTAAAATCTGTGAAGATTACGCAGGTAAATTTCCAAAGATTAAATATCTGAAAGGTGATAACTTTGGAATTGCAGAGAATACCAACAGATGTTTTGACATATCGGAGGGCGGATATATTGCCCTGCTTGACCATGATGATGTGCTTCACAGGGACGCACTTTGTTATGTTGCAATGGAAGCTTGTAAGGGTGCGGATTTCATATATACGGATGAAGTAACTTTTTCCGGAAAAATAACCAATGTCGTAAGTTCCGACTTTAAGCCGGATTATTCGCCTTATATGTTAAGGTGCAATAATTATATCTGCCATTTTGTATGTTTCAGCCGTGAGCTGTTTGTAAGCTGCGGTAAATTTAATAAAAAATATGACGGAAGCCAGGATCATGAACTTTTTTTAAGGCTTACGGATAGAGCAAAAAAAGTATGTCATATTCCTAAGATTTTATATTTCTGGAGAGTGCATAAAGGCTCTGTATCGGACAGCATTGAGGCAAAAGAATATGCAATAACCGCAGGAATTAATGGTGTCAGGGATTTCCTTGCTTCAAAAAATATTGATGCGGAAGTGGAATCTTCAGAGATATACCCTACAATATATAGAATCCATTATAAAATTACAGATGAAAAAGTGTCTGTGATAATATTAAATCATAATCACTATGAAGATTTAAAAAGATGCCTGGAATCAATTTATCGCAGTACCTATAAGAATTACGAGATTATAATTCTTGAAAATAACAGTAACGATCAGGTATTGTCAGACTACTATGCAGAGCTTTCAAAAAAAGAAAATATTAAAATTATAACCTTGAATGAGCCATTTAATTATTCAAGGTTTAACAATATTGCAGCAGGATATGCTGCCGGTACACAGCTTTTGTTTCTTAACAATGATATTGAAGCCGTATCGGAAAACTGGATTCAGGAAATGCTTATGTACAGCCAGAGAAATGATGTGGGGGCGGTGGGAGCACAGCTCAGATATCCGGATAAGACATTACAGCATTGCTATCTGATTACCGGAGCAGGACCTCATAAAGTAGCAATCCATGCAGGACTGGGACTCTTTGAGGGCGACTACGGATATCTTGACAGAATTGGTTTCGTAAGGGATGTAAGCGCCGTAACGGGGGCGTGCCTTATGGTTAAAAAGGATATTTTTGATAAAATCGGAGGTTTTGACGAAAAACTTTCTGTGGCATATAATGATGTGGATATATGTCTTAAGATAAGAAATGAAGGATATGGAATAATCTATACTCCGTATGCGAGGCTGATTCACTATGAATCAGGCACAAGAGGCAGGGATAGCAAAGACAGTAACCGCAGACGCCTTGATGCGGAGGCAGAATATATAAAGAACAAGTGGAAAGATAAACTTATTGACAGATATTATAATGCTAATTTTTCCACAGACAGGGAGGGCATGTTGAGATGAATATTTTCATAAAAACAAAATCATATCTTAAAAGATACGGTGCTTTGAACCTAATAAGAAAAGTTACGGAAAAAGCTTCCAGAGGATTTGATATTTCAGAGGAATTCGCCTGTGAAAATTTAACCGATGAAGAACTTTTAAAACAACGCAATTATAAATTTTTACACAGCCCTGTCATTAGCATTGTCATGCCGGTGTATAATCCGGATGACAGGTATTTCAGGCAGACACTTAATTCAATTAAAAACCAGTCATACGAAAACTGGCAGTTATGTATAGGCGATGCCGGTAACAATAAGAAAAATAAAATTCTCGAAGAGGTTTTTGGAAATGATGACAGGGTAAAATATCTTGACATACCTGTAAATTACGGAATTTCGGGAAACTCCAATAAGGCACTTGAACTGGCTACAGGCGGGTATATAGGTTTAATGGACCATGATGATATTCTGACGTCAGATGCCCTTTTTATGATTGTATCCAAATTAAACGAAGGATATGACATTGTATATACCGATGAAGATAAGACGGACGAGAATTTAAACAGGTATTTTTCTGTATATAGAAAGCCGGATTTCAATCTTAATCTTTTGCTTTCCAATAATTATATGTGCCATTTTACGGTTATCAGTAAAAAGATAATTTCAGAAGCCGGAAATTTCAGAAGTGAATATGACGGTGCACAGGATTATGATTTGTTTTTAAGATGTATTGAAAAAACAGACAGAATAGGTCACGTTAATAAGGTGTTGTATCATTGGAGAACCGTGGGCGGTTCTACATCAGGCAATCCTTTTAACAAAGAATATGCTTTTGATGCAGGCAAAAGAGCCCTTCAGGATTATATATTAAGAAATAATATAAAAGGTGTAAAAGTTGCACAGATGGAAGACCCCGGATATTACAGGATAAGGTGTGGAAGAAAAGGAAAACTTTCTTTATCCATGGTGGTTGACGGCACTATTACCAATGACGGAAGCGATTATTATCTTGTGCTTGATGAAAATATGAAAATAAGCAGTTCTGATATAGATAAGATGTTAAAGAGGGCATATTTTACCGGTGCCGATATAGTTGTTCCTAAGATAATAAGAAACGGAAGATACGAGTATAACGGCAGGGCATATACAGGAAATGGATACACACCATCCCTTAAAGGAAAAAGAGAGTGGTACAAGGGACAGTCAAATCTTGGCATACTTAATATGGATGTTAATATTGTTCCGGCGAAAGGTATTCTTATAAGAAAAAAACTGTATGATAAATACATTAATCATAAGGGCAGATATATCTGTAACCTTAAAGGCAGTTTTAAAGGTGTAAAAATGGTATATGCACCGGAATCAGTAATTTCAAAATAGAGGAAAATATGAAAAAAGTAACAATAGTAATACCTAATTACAACGGAGAAAAGTATATTGATGAGTGCTTCACTGCATTAACAAAACAGTCATATAAGGATTTTGATGTGATTCTGGCAGACAATGGTTCTGAAGATAACAGCATTAGTAAAGCCTGCCAATATAAAGATAAATTGGATTTGAAGATAAAAAAACTTAATTGTAATTATGGTTTTGCAAAAGCTGTAAATGAAGGAATCCGTCAATCTCAGGCTGAATATGTGATTTTGCTTAATAATGACACCCATGCAGGCAGACATTTTGTCGAAAATCTTTTAAAAGCAATTGAGATGGAAAAAGATGTTTTTGCGGCACAGGCACTTATGCTTCAATATAATTCTCCTGAATTAGTTGATAGTGCCGGTGATTATTTTTGCGGATTAGGAGTAGCTTTCTCTGCAGGAAAAGATAAAAAAGCATCATTATATAAGAAAAAGAAAGATATTTTTTCAGCATGCGCAGGGGCTGCCATATACAGACGTAAAATTTTTGAGGAAATCGGATATTTTGAAGAAGAATTTTTTGCTTACCTGGAAGATGTGGATATATGCTATCGGGCAAAACTTTTTGGCTACCGTAATATTTTTGTGCCGGATGCAAAAGTGCTGCATGTGGGAAGTGCTTCCAGCGGGTCAAGATATAATGAATTCAAGGTGAGTCTTGCAGCAAGGAATTCCATGCTTCTTATGTATAAGAATTTTGCACCATGGCAGTGGGCTGTTAATTTTATACCGGTTCTGGCAGGAATTACGATTAAAGCTGTTTTTTTTACTAAAAAGAAATTGCTTAAGGCATATCTTGGCGGCATTGTGTCTTCCTTTAAGAAAATGGGATGTATGGAAAAAACACATTCTGACAGCAGAAGACTTGAATACAAAAAGGTTGAGAAAGAACTTCTATTTAATATATTAGTCAGGAGTGGAATTAAGGAATGAAGGTAAAAGAATTTATAAAAAAATATCATCTGATTGCATATCTTATTATGATAATCCTGATTTTTACTGTCGGCATGGCTGTAAAATGGTACAGATATAATGAATTTGCGGGACGTGGACCGGCTATTGAATATGCGTATAAGTATTTCAATCTTATACTTGGGTATATTCTGGTGGCTGCAACCATACTTTTTTATCTTCTTGTTATAAGAAAAACAGAAATGTCAAAAGCTTTTTTGGCGGCTTCAATCCTTATGGGAACTTTGTTTATACTGCTTATGCCACCTGACACACCGGCAGATGAAGATAAACATATGTTTGCCGTTACAGAGTTTTCTAATTCAATTATGGGAATTGAAGATGATGATACACCTTATCATGCTGCATACAGGGAATGTGACGCAAATAGCGGATTCAGCCGTTCTATCTCAATTAGCAATTACATACTTATGGGACAGAAGTTATTTGAACGACCTTCAAAATCAGATTATGTGTCATATGAAGTTGAACATTTCAATTATGCAAAATCGACATTTATTTTTTATCTGCCGGCAATTATCGGTATGATAATAAGTAAACTTACAGGACTTGGAACGGTAATGATGTATTTTCTGTCAAGATTCCTTATGCTTGCCGTTTATTCCGTAATCGGATATTTTGCAATCAGAAAAATTCCAACGGGAAAAGCACTTCTTGCAGCAATAATGCTTTTACCTACAGGTTTAAGCCGTGCGGCCTGCGTTTCCCAGGACGGACTTTTACATGCGGTTATTTTCTTATTTATGGCTTATGTTTTTTATTTTGCTTTTTCAGGAAACAAAATGAAAGTAAAAGAAGTCATTGTTACAATAGTTGCAGGGGGATTGCTTGTAACAGGCAAGGGTGGGGCATATGTTCCTTTACTTTTACTGCTTTTCCTTATTCCCAGAGAAAACTTTGGGGAAAAAATCAAATATCCTGTTGTCGTTGGAATGGCAGTTTTTATTACAATAATAGTTTTCCTGGCCTCCAATCCAAGTCTTTTTACGGACCTTGTCGGTTCCGGAAAGGGAACAGAGGATGAACTTATTTGGAGTGATGAACCAAGTTATACGCTTAAGAACCTTATTTGCAATCCGGGACACAGTGCAAAGATGCTTTTGGGGACTTTCGTGGGATTCTTTGGAACATTTTTCGGAGATATGATTTCCGGTGGCTTTGGATGGCTCCAGATAAGCTCGTCGCCGGTAATTGTATCCTGTTGTTTTGCAATTTTACTGGGACTTGCACTTAGTGAAAGCAACCAGACAATTGTTATGAGCAAAAAACAAAGAATTATTACAGGAGTGGCAGTAATCGGTGCAATCGGTCTTGTTATTTTATCAATGTGGATTTTCTGGACACCAATAAGTTATCAGTATATTGCGGGAGTCCAGGGCCGATACTTTATTGTAACAATGCTCCCGGTATTTATGATGTTTAGAAATAACAGATTATCGTTAAAAAATGATTTAGGCAATAAAGGAATTATTGCTACCTGCGTCCTGGTTGTTTTTGCCGTATTTGAAATATGGACAAGGATTGCAGGTTAAATTTTTAACAAAAATGATGACAATCAGACAAATTAGTGGTATTATATCAAAGGTATAAAAGGGCAGAATAGTTCTTTTACATATTTATGAAAGGATTGAAAGTTTTATGTCATATCAGGAAGTATACAAACAGTGGTGTACAGATCCATATTTTTCAGAGGAGACAAGAGCGGAGCTTAAGTCTATCGAAGGCAATGAAAAGGAGATTGAGGACCGTTTCTATAAGAATCTTGAATTTGGAACAGCCGGTTTAAGAGGTGTAATAGGTAACGGAACTAACAGGATGAATATATATACTGTTAGAAGAGCATCACAGGGACTTGCCAATTTTATTATTAAGGAAAATGGACAGTCTAAGGGAGTAGCTATTGCTTATGACTCAAGACATATGTCACCGGAATTCTGTGACGAGGCTGCACTCTGTCTTAATGCCAATGGTATTAAAGCATATGTTTTTCCATCATTAAGACCAACACCGGAATTATCATTTGCCGTAAGACATCTGGGATGTATTGCAGGTATTGTTATTACAGCCAGCCATAATCCATCAGAATATAACGGGTATAAAGTATATTGGGAAGACGGTGCACAGATTACGGCACCTAAAGATTCACTAATTATAAATGAAGTAAACAGCATAACGGATTTTGGAACACTTAAGACAATGGATAAGGACGAAGCAATTAAAGCAGGTCTTTACAATGTGGTTGCGGATGAAGTTGATGATGCATATATAGCAGAACTTAAGAAGCAGGTAATTAACCCTGATGTTGTTAAGGAGATGGGTGACAAGCTTGTTGCCGTATACACTCCTCTTCATGGTACCGGTAATATTCCTGCAAGAAGAGTTCTTAAAGAAATCGGACTTAATAAGGTATATGTTGTACCTGAACAGGAACTCCCTGACGGAGATTTTCCAACGGTCGGATATCCTAACCCTGAAGACCCTAAGGCATTTGAGCTTGCACTTAAGTTAGCAGATGAAGTTAATGCAGATGTTGTTCTTGCAACAGACCCTGATGCAGACAGACTCGGTGTATATGCCAAGGATTCAGCAACAGGCAAGTATATGTCATTTACAGGTAATATGTCAGGTATGCTTATTGCCGAATATATTCTTTCCGAAAAGAAAGCAAAAGGAATTCTTCCTAAGAACGGCGCTCTTATTAAGACAATCGTTACAACCAATCTTGCTGATGTTGTAGCTAAGGAATACAATGTTAAGCTTATTGAGGTGTTAACAGGATTTAAGTATATCGGCGAACAGATTAAGTTATTTGAACAGAATCATTCGTATGAATATGTATTTGGTTTTGAAGAGAGCTACGGCTGTCTTGTAGGTACACATGCAAGGGATAAGGATGCAATTGTTGCGGTTATGATGCTTTGCGAAGCTGCCGCATACTATAAGAAGCATGGACTTACACTCTGGGATCAGATGCTTAGAATATATGAGAAGTACGGCTACTTCAAAGAGACTCTTGTATCAATTACCAAGAAGGGTAAGGAAGGTCATGCTGAGATTCAGGGTATGCTTGATAAATTAAGAAGCAATCCACCTAAGGAAATCGGCGGATATAAAGTTCTTGAGACAAGGGATTATAACAACAATACTGTAACTAAGGCTGATGGAACCGTTACAGAAACAGGACTTCCTAAATCTAACGTATTGTATTTTGACCTTGAGGATAACGCATGGTGTTGTGCGAGACCTTCGGGAACAGAGCCTAAGATTAAATTTTACATGGGTGTTAAAGGCAACAGCTTTGATGACGCCGATGCTAAGTTAGAGAAGCTTAAGAATGATATGATGGCTATTGTGGAATAATACGATAAGAATATTAAAAAGTGGTGGATTTTATTTTCACCACTTTTTCTTAATTGAAACACAAATTCGTCACAAATCCCATTTATACTATGGTCATACAATTAAAGGAGGATAAATATATGTACCTTAACGAAAATTATAATCCATATTCAGAATCGTCTGAAAGTGAGACTCCGGTTCAAAATGGAGCAAAAGTAAAAAAACAGAAAACACATAAAAAAGGACATTTTAAAAAATTTATTGCCTGGATATGTACGGCAGTATTGCTTGGAGGTTTTGCGGGAGCTGCATTTTACGGAGTGTATTATGCAGGCAGTAAAGTAATTCCTGTAAAGCAGAATAAGACAACAATTTCCTCAACTGCCAATACCGGTAACAATAGCAGCGGAACACAGGTCAGTTCCACAGATACCAAGAAAGAGATTAAAGCAACAGTTATGGATGTATCTGAATTAGTAGATAGTGTTATTACATCTGTTGTTGCAATAAGCGGAGAAGTAACATCTTACAATTACGGATTTTTCGGAAGCGAGCAGCAGAAGTCAGCAGTCAGTGGTTCAGGAATAATCATTGGTGTTAATGATGATGAAGTAATTTTTGTAACCAATGCCCATGTTATTGATGGCGTTGATGAAGGCACAATCAAAGTTAAGTTATATGATGGTACAGAACTCAGTGCTTACGTTAAAGGCAGCAAAACCGCATATGACCTTGCTGTAATAGCAGTTAAGAAAAGTGATGTTCCAAGTGATGCAGTATATTCTGTAGCAACTCTCGGAGATTCAACCAAAATTAAAGTCGGCGAAAGTGCCATTGTAGTAGGAAATGCCATGGGTACAGGAATATCTGTAACAACAGGTATAGTAAGTGCCCTTAACAAAACAATAACAGTCAGCAATACAGAATATAAGGATCTTATCCAGACAGATGCGGCAATTAATCCCGGTAACAGCGGTGGTGCTTTATTTAATGCCGAAGGAGAAGTAATGGGTATAAGTTCAGTGAAATTATCCACAACAAGTGTTGAAGGAATGGGATATGCAATTTCTGTATCATCAGTTAAGGAAGTTATAGAAGAACTTTCCCTTATGACGGCAAGAAAAAAATATAGCGAAGATGAAAGAGGATATCTTGGAATAACAGGCGTTACGATTTCCAGCCAGATAAGCAAGGAATACGGATATCCTGAAGGAGTTCTTGTAAGATCTGTTGCAGATAATTCAGGGGCAGATAATGCCGGTATTGTTAAGAATGATATCATTAAGTCAGTGGATGGAGAGAGCGTTGAGACATTTGACAGCCTCAGGGAAATGATGTCATATTACAAAGTAGGTGAAGACGTGGAAGTTGTATACTGCAGATTAAATGATAAAGGCGAATATGACGAAAAAACAGTGACAGTTACGCTTACGGCAAAATCCTGATTAAATACATTTGGGCTTTTTTATACCGGAAATAGCTATGGACTTTATTTGGTTCGTAGCTATTTTTATATTTTATGGGAATTCCAAAAGACTTTATATTAATTGAAATATAAAAAAATATATGTTAATATACACAATAAGTCATTTGATTGATGAAAGGAAATTATATGGAAGAAAATAACAACATTAATAACAGCAATAATAACAGCGATAATAACAATGATGACTATGAAAAAGTATGCTATCTCTGCCATAGAAGTGAAAGCGTAGCGGGCAAGATGATTACTTTACAGCCTAATATAAATATATGTTCGGAGTGTATGCAGAATGCACTCAATACCATTAACAATAATTCCGATGATTTATTTAATTTTTCGGGAATACCGGGAATACATTTTATGAACATGTCGGATTTACAGGGTGTGCCTAAGAAACAGCGTCTTAAGAAAAAGAAAGAGGACAGCGAAGTGCCTCCTATAGATCTTAAATCCATCCCCGCACCACATGAAATTAAGGCAAAGCTTGATGAGTATGTGGTAGGACAGGAGCATGCAAAGAAGGTTATGTCAGTAGCTGTATACAATCATTATAAGAGAGTTGCCACATCTAATGACCAGTCGGTAGAGATTCAGAAATCCAATATGTTAATGATTGGGCCCACCGGTTCAGGTAAGACCTATCTGGTGCAGACACTTGCAAAGATTCTTGATGTACCTCTTGCAATTACCGATGCAACTTCACTTACAGAAGCGGGATATATAGGCGATGATATCGAAAGCGTTGTTTCAAAGCTTCTTGCGGCAGCAGACAATGATGTTGAGAAGGCTGAAAGAGGTATAATCTTTATCGATGAGATAGATAAAATAGCCAAGAAAAAAGAGACAAGAAGCAGGGATGTAAGTGGTGAATCCGTTCAGCAGGGCTTACTTAGAATTCTTGAAGGTTCTAATGTGGATGTTCCTGTGGGAGCTAACAGTAAAAATGCCATGGTTCCCCTTACTACAATTAATACAAAGAACATTCTTTTTATATGCGGCGGTGCCTTCCCTGATCTTGCAGATATAATTAAAGAAAGACTTAACAAGCAGGCAGCTATTGGATTTACTGCAGATTTAAGAGACAAGTACGATAATGATCCTGATATTCTTGATAAGGTTACCATGGAGGACTTAAGAAACTTCGGTATGATTCCTGAATTCTTAGGACGACTTCCTGTAGTATTTGCACTTAAGGAACTTGATGAAGATATGCTTGTAAGAATACTTAAAGAGCCTAAGAACGCAATTATCAAACAGTACGAGAAACTTTTAGAGCTTGATGAAGTGAAACTTATGTTTAATGACGAAGCACTCAGGGCAATTGCAGCCAAGGCTATAGAGAAAAAGACAGGGGCAAGAGCACTTCGTTCAATAATTGAGGAATTTATGTTAGATATTATGTACGAGATTCCGAAAGACAAGAATATCGGAAGTGTAACCATTACCAAGGAATATATTGAGAACACAGGCGGTCCTCAGATTGGAATGAGAGACACAGAACCTCTCGCAATAACTGAATAATTATTATTTTTAAGAGCAGAATGACTATGTTTGACAGTCATTCTGCTTTTATAATGGTATAATTTTCACTTTTATTATAAAGAAAAACTATACCAAACCCCAAATATATGATATTATACAGAAACACTATGATATAATAGATTTTACTTATATAAGAAAAGAAAGGATGGAAACTATGACACTTACCCAGCTCAGATATGTGATTGCGGTAGCGGAATCCAAATCAATGAATGAAGCATCAAAACAGCTTTTTGTATCACAACCCAGTCTGTCTTCAGCAATTAAGGAACTTGAAGCGGAAACAGGTGTGGAAATCTTTAGAAGAAGCAATAAAGGTGTTGTAATAACACCGGAAGGTGAAGAATTTATCGGATATGCAAGACAGGTTGTGGAACAATATAAACTTATAGAGACAAAATATATAGAGAAATCCAATGAAAAAAAGAAATTCGCAGTATCGACACAACATTACACATTTGCAGTAAATGCCTTTGTGCAGATGGTAAAACAGTTCGGAATGAACGAATACGAATTTGCAATCAGGGAAACAAAGACTTATGAGGTAATTGAAGATGTTAAGAACTTTAAGAGCGAAATAGGAATTTTGTATATTAATGAATTTAATAAAAAAGTATTATTCAAGTTATTTTCAGAATATGGATTAACTTTTCACCCTATTCTGGACTGCAGTATTTACGTTTATATATGGAAAGGGCATCCTCTTGCGGATAAAAAAGAACTTACACTTGAAGAATTATCAGATTACCCATGTCTGTCTTTTGAACAGGGAAATAATAATTCTTTTTATTTTGCAGAGGAAGTGTTAAGCACCTACAACTATAAACAGCTTATAAAAGCCAATGACAGAGCAACACTTCTTAACCTTATGGTAGGATTAAACGGTTATACTCTTTGTTCAGGAATAATATGCGAAGAACTTAACGGTTCGGATTATTGTGCCGTAAGACTTAAATCAGATGAGATAATGACTATAGGCTATCTGTCCAGAAAAGGAGCAGCAATAAGCTCATTGGGGCAGAAATACATTGAAGAATTGTCGCTATATAAGGACAAAGCATTACGTTAAGTGCTATAACTTTTGCCTATAGCGGACAAAAGTTTTTAGATATTATACAGAAAAATAATTTTGTGATAATCTTTTGGCATGTCAGAAAGGAGAAAACAAATGTACAGACTTTTGAATGTCAGCAAAACTTTTAAAGATAAAGAAAATATTGTAAATGCAGTAAACAACGTGAGCCTGACAATAGAAAAGGGAAGCATACACGGAATTATCGGATTTTCGGGAGCAGGTAAGTCAACACTTGTAAGATGTCTTAATCTTTTAGAGGTACCTGATTCAGGAAAAGTAATTTTTAACGGCAAGGACCTTATGACACTTAAAGGAAAGGAACTCAGAAAAAGCCGTCAGAAAATAGGAATGATTTTTCAGTCCTTTAATCTTCTGGCGCAGAGAACGGTTCTCGGAAATATATGTTATCCTCTTGAGATAGCAGGTGTAAGTAAGAAAGAAGCTGTGGTTAAGGCGAAAAAGTTGTTAGAAATGGTAGGAATCGCTGATAAGGCAAAAAGTTATCCGTCAAAGCTTTCAGGCGGACAAAAACAAAGGGTTGCAATTGCGAGAGCACTTGCCACAGATCCGGATGTGCTTTTATGTGATGAGGCAACAAGTGCACTTGATCCTATCACAACAACTTCAATATTGGAATTACTGAAATCCATTAACAAGGAACTTGGTGTAACCATCGTTGTTATAACTCATGAAATGAAAGTTGTAAAACAGATATGTGATACAGTTTCGGTAATGAGTGATGGAAATATCGTTGAGCAGGGAAAAGTAAAGGACATCTTTATGAATCCACATTCTGATATAACTAAGAAGCTTGTAATCAACAACCTTGAGTGCAATGCAGAAGATAACAGAAAGTATCTCAGAATTGTGTTTGAAGGGCAGTCGGCTTTTGAACCGGTAATATCATCACTGACTCTTGAGTGTAATGAAATGGTAAATATACTCGGAGCCAATACGGAGAATATCGGCGGCAGGGCCTACGGACAGATGCTCATAGAGCTTCCGGAAAATAAAGAATCTGTACAGAAAATTAAAAACTATCTTGACAAAAAACAGATAACCTTTGAGGAAGGAGGAGAAAACAATGACACCGCAAATGATTGATAGTCTTAAGAATGGTATTTTTGAAACCTTGTATATGGTGGTTATGTCAACGGCGTTTGCTTATATAATAGGTATTCCCCTTGGAGTTGCATTATATATTACGGATAAAAACGGAATATGTAAAAACAAAGTTGTTAATTTTATACTTGGACTGATTACCAATCTCATCCGTTCAATTCCGTTTTTGATACTGGTGGTTGCGATTATTCCATTTACAAGAGCTGTTGTGGGAACTTCGATAGGTCCCGGAGCAACGATTGTTCCACTGGTAATCTCAGCAGCACCGTTTGTGGCAAGAATGGTTGAATCCTCATTAAACGAGGTTAATCAGGGCGTTATCGAGGCTGCCCTTGCAATGGGTTCGTCAAAGATACAGATAATTTTTAAAGTTCTTCTCCCGGAAGCAAAGCCATCGCTTCTTTTGGGTGGAACAATCACATTGGCAACTGTTTTAGGTTATTCCGCAATGGCAGGATTTGTTGGAGGAGGCGGTCTTGGAGCCATCGCCATAAATTACGGATATTACAGATATAAGAAAGATATTATGTGGATTACCGTTGCACTTATAGTTGTAATTGTCCAGATTTTCCAGCTCGCAGGACAGGGAATAGCTAAAAAAACAGATAAAAGATAAGAAAAAGGAGAAAAAGATTATGAAAAAGAAAATTTTGAGCGTATTATTAGCAGCAACACTTGTAGTTTCATTATTTGCAGGATGCGGAAAAAGTAAAAAGGACAATATTATAAAGGTAGGAGCTTCTCCAACACCTCACGCAGAAATTCTTAAGGTTATTGAAGATAAACTTAAAGACAAGGGATATACATTGGAAATAGTAGAATATAACGATTATATTCTTCCAAACAATGCAACTGAAAACGGCGAACTTGATGCTAACTACTTCCAGCATCAGCCATACCTTGAAAACTTCAACGAAGAAAACGGTACACATCTTGTATCTGTTGCGTCAGTACATTTTGAACCATTCGGAATTTATGCCGGAAAGACAGATGATCTTAAGAATCTCAAAGAAGGTGCTTCTGTAGCAGTTCCTAATGATACAACTAACGAAGCAAGAGCATTACTTTTACTTGAAGCAGAAGGACTTATCAAATTAAAAGATGGTGCAGGAATTACAGCAACTAAGAACGATGTTGTTGAAAATCCATTAAACCTTGATATTAAAGAACTTGAAGCAGCACAGATACCAAGAGCAGTAAAAGACGTCGATATTGCATGCATTAATGGTAACTATGCAGCTGAGGCAGGATACAAGGTAAGCGATGCTTTGGCAACAGAGTCAGCAGAATCACTTGCAGCCAAGACTTATGCAAATGTACTTGTTGTAAAAGAAGGAAATGAAAATTCAGAAAAGATAAAAGCATTAAAAGAAGCACTTTTATCTGATGAAGTTAAAGAATATATTAACAAGCAGTATGACGGTGGTGTAGTTCCTGTATTTTAAGGCATAACAAAGAGACTTCTTTCATAGTATAAAATAAAAATGTTATCAGATTGTTTTAACAGATTAAATTCAGAAGATTATACAGAATTTATTTTCAGGGATAATTATTTTTCAAAAAAAACATTGGAGGAAGTCTCAGACTACTGTGTTACGTATTTAAACAGTAAGTGGTCAATCATCAGTGTCAGAAATGACCTTGTGGGAGATCCGGTATACGGCAGATTCAGTTATGCCGTTTTGCCGGGGATATATGGTCTCAGTGATTTGGGTGCTGTGAGTGCAGCCGGTGTGATTAAAGTACGGGAACAGCCGGTACTTAGCCTTAAAGGATATGGAACCTGCGTTGCAATAATCGATTCCGGAATTAACTGGAGACATAAAGCATTTTTAAATGCTAACAATACAACTAAAATAAGAGCATTGTGGGATCAGGATACCAACATGGTATATGACAGTGTAAAGATTAACGAAGCCCTTTCTACCGGAGCTGATGATATACCCGGAGATGAAATTGGACATGGAACATTTATGGCAGGCATTGCCTGCGGAAGTGAAGATGTGAACAATCTTTTCTCCGGGGTAGCCCCGGCGGCAGGGCTTATTGTTGTTAAATTACGTTCTGCAAAAAGATTTTTAAGAAATTTTTATTCTGTTGATGAGAATATACCGGCTTACTCGGAGGCCGATATAATGAGGGGACTTCAGTTTGTGTCTGAATATATTGAATCCAATAGGGTACCGGCCTCAATAATAATAGGAGTCGGAACGTCACTTGGCACACATTACGGATATTCACCTCTTTCTGATATGATAAGGGATGAAACAGGAAAAACAGGAAGGTGTATTTCTGTAGCAGCCGGAAATGAGGGCAATGAACGACTGCATTTTAAGGGAGTTACCGATGGCATTAATCCGATAGGAGCGGAGCTTAGGATAGAACCGGGTTTAAACGGGCTTACAGCCAATATATGGTCCAAGGCACCTGTTGTATATTCTTTGGAAATTATTTCTCCCAGCGGACAGATTGCAGGTAGATTTCCGGTTAAAAATGAAAGTCAGCGTACATTTTTTGTATTTGAAAATTCTACAGTGTATGTATACAGCAGAAGAACAGAAAGCATATCGGGAGCTAATCTTATTACAATAAGAATGAGAAATCCGGCGGGAGGAATATGGAAATTTAATCTTTATCCGAATATCCAAGGGCATACTGAGGCAGATATATGGGTTATGAACCGGGGATTTCTCAATGAAAACACATATTTTATTGTTTCGGATCCGGAAGACACGATTGTTAATCCCGGTAATCTTGTGGAAGCAATTACAGTTACCGCTTATGACTACAGGGATAATACCATATATTTAAAAAACAGCAGGGGTAATAACTGGTACGGACTACCTAAACCGGATTTTGCGGCACCGGGAGTCAATATGACAGGTCCGTCACCTATAGGAACGGATAACTATGAGATAAGAAGCGGAACAAGTGCCGCCGCTGCATTTTACGGGGGAATTGCCGCCTTGCTTCTGGAGTATGGTATTGTGAATAATGCTATACCTTATCTTAGGACACCGGAAATTAAAACTATTACCATAGCAGGCTGCGTGCAGAAAAATAACATTGAATACCCTAATAAAATATGGGGTTATGGGATGGTAAATATACTTAATTCCTTAGAAAGACTGAGGGAGGAACTGTAGAAAAGATGGAAACATAATTGAGGGTACCGCACTAATTTCTTAGTGCGGCATCCCTTTATGCTTTTTTCAGAAATTAACGGAAGGATTGAAAGCATAGATGTTTTTCTTATTAAGCTTATCAGTTGTTATATTCAACGATTCTCCGAAACGCTGGAAGTGCACGATTTCACGTTCCCTAAGGAAGCGGAGGGGCGCTACAACATCCGGGTCTTTTATAAGTCTTAAGAGATTGTCATATACGACTCTGGCTTTCTGTTCGGCAGCCATATCCTCCACAAGGTCACATACAGGGTCGCCCTTTACCTGAAATTCACAGGCATTAAACGGAATACCACCTGCTGCCTGAGGCCATACACCAAGGGTATGGTCAACATAATATGGGGCAAAAGCCGAGTTCTGTATCTGCTCAGGCGTAAGATTCCTTGTAAGCTGGTGAATCATTGTGGCAATCATCTCGAGGTGCGCCAATTCTTCTGTAGCGATATCGGTAAGGACTCCTGCAACCTGCCTGTCACCTATTGAATAACGCTGTGACATATATCGCATGCTTGCACCTGCCTCACCATCCGGACCACCGTACTTCCGTAAGGTATAGTTGTTTTTTTTAGTATTTTCTGGGGGTCGGGGAATTGACATAAGATTAAAAAAATTGTATATTAGTAGCAATAGATAGTATGTTAAGGAGGGATATGAAGTGGAATATATATCATCTTTTTTGTATTGTGATAGTGTGCAGATGCAGATTACACCGGAGGGACCTGTACCTCAGATTGTTAAACCATTACAGTTTTTAGAACCTGTAGCAATACCAAGCAATTATTCATTTACTATTTCATGTAATATAGCAGGATTTGATGTTAATGTTAAAAATTCTATACGTTTTCAGTTTATATCCCCGGAAGATGAGGTTGTTTATGATTCAAATAATATAGAATTTGAATTACCTCAGGATGAAAAAAGTGTAAATATGCCAAATGTAATGCAGTTTAATATGGATATGAGAAATTTGGTTTTGAGAGAAAAGGGACTCTACAGCACTAAGGTATATTTTAATAATAAGTTAATGAACGAATATAAGATTGAAGTGATTGTGAGTGATGATAATGAGAGAAGAAAAGAAGGTAAATAGTTGGATTGTTGGAAAAAAGTGTGAATCTTTAATGACAAGTGTTCTTTGCGCAACAATGATGATGACTAGCAGCGTGCCTGTAGCAGGACAGGTAATTAATGGACAGGATTATAGGGTTATGAAAGAAGGGTCAGTACAGAATATCTATAAGACTTTTTCATTACAAAGTGGTATTGTATGCAATATTCCGGGATATAATTATATGGAAGATGATTATATTATTAGGAATTATATGGATAAAGAGAAGAAAATGAATTTAGAAAAGTTGGAACAGATTTCTCAATTAAAAGAAGATTGGGATGGTGATGGGGCTCAACCATTTAGTAATTGCTTAATAAGCAGGGTAAGGGAAATTATTATGAGATTACAAAATCAGCCTGAGATATTTCCTACAGCATGTGATTCAATACAGATAGAATATGATGGCGCGGATGGTTCTCATCTGGAATTTGAGATATCAGAAAATGATGTGAATGTTTATTCAGTGGATAAAGACGGACATGAGAAAAATTATAGTATTGAACCAGAATCTATAGATAAGGTGGTAGAAGAATTCTATGGATAGTCATTTTGAGAATGATGAAAAATTATATAGAGCAGTTTTTCCAGAAACAAAAATGCCTAGTTTTTGGAAAAAGAATGGTAAATTATCATCAGCTGCATTAAAAAAGAAAGATGGTTTATCCGTAGAAAGAGGATATTACCGAAAAGATGAAGATGTTCTTGCAGATATGAAGAAATCCTTTCAGGGAAATGTTGTTTCTGTAACTGTAGGGCAGTGCAGGGATGTTTCAGCAGTAGTTTCATATTTGCCTTCAGAAAGAAGCAAGTATCATTCAGAAATACATAGTAGTGAAACAAAATTAAGATTAACAGATTCACAGGCATATAGGCTATCAGAGGTAGCTATCATAGAATATAGGGAATGACATCTATATAAGATGATATTCCCTATTTTTCTATTAATCTAAAGTATATATCAAGAGTGTCTTTTTCATTGTCATAAACAGCTTTGCTTACAACAGAACGTATTGCATTTGCTCTTGTGAGCTTATCAAGTTCCTCATTTTTAATGATTTCATAAGCATTTTTTATTTGACTGAGCATTATTTCATTATCTTCATCATGTTGAACCGGCTTTTGTTTTGATATTATTTCCATAACTTTTTCACGTTCTTTTTGAAGAATAGCTTTATTGTCTTTGTATTCTTCTAAAGTATCAATACCATCACGATACGCCTGCTTGATTCGGCGTTCCTTGTCCTCTATATTTTTGAGAAGTGCAGCAGTATCGACCTTTTCTTCATAGGAATGTTCAGATACTTTTTCGTAAGTAACATTTTTGGATGATAATACTTTAAGAAATCCTTCGTAAATACCCGCTTCAAGACGTTCTGTTTTGATGTAGTGACTTACCTTACACTTGCACTTGTTATATCCACTGCATTGAAAACTTGTTGAATGACCTTTCCAAAGTGAATTAGATACAAGAGAACTTCCGCATGAGGAACATTTAACAATCCCGGAGAGCCAATGCTTGATACCGGATGTCCCACGTTCTTTATAAGGACGTGATATTTTAATTAACTGATCATTGGCAAAGTCCCATGATTCTTTATTTATAAGGACAGGATGAGTCCCTGGAGCAATTATCCATTCAGATTTATCTTTAATGGTGTGTTCGGAAGGGTTCTGTCTGTTCCAACGCACATGTCCATAATAAAAAGGATTTTCTATTATATATCTGATAGTACGCTGTTCAAACATACCACCTCTCCGGGTATGAAATCCCATATTGTTGATTGATCTTGCTGTATCAATAAGGGATAGTCCTTGTGATATAAAACTAAAAATATTACGAACAATTACCGCTTCCGGTTCATAAATTTCTGGAATACTAGTATCAGAGTTTTTTCTGTAACCAAGGGGTGGCTGCGCATTATAACCTCCTCTAAGTGCCTTTTCTGTCATACCTCGAATAACTTCTCCGGATAGACGAATAGAATAATATTCGTCCATCCATTCTATGATACGTTCTATGAGTGAGCCGAACGGACCGTCAATAACCGGTTCTGACACACTCACAACGTCCACATTGGCTTTTTTGAGCATGGATTTATAAACTATTGACTCCTCCTGATTTCTTGCAAAACGGCTGAATTTCCATACAAGAATAACGTCAAATGGATGTTCCTTTGATTTTGCCAGTGCAATCATTCTCTTGAATTCCGGACGTTTGTCAGCCTTTTTGCCTGATATGCCGTTTTCAATAAATATATTTTCATTAGTTATTGTGTAACTATTCTTTTTACAGTAATCAATGATGAGTCTTTTCTGCGCATCAGGAGAAAGCTCCTCTTGCTTATCGGTTGAGACTCTGATATATGCACATGCGTTTTTCAGTGTCATTATGTATCACCCTTTCAAATTATATGAAAATGGGCATAAAAATATGAAAATGGGCATAAAAATAGCCCGACTTGCAAAATACCGGGCTAGATGATACAATATGCTTGTTCAGGGCGTTGTATCACTTGTGGTACTTTGCTTGTGCTCCCCGGTTGCAGCCGGGGAGTTTTTTTTATTTTAATTATATGATATAATAAATTCATTAAATATAGGAGAACTATACAATGAAGAAGGTAATAGACATATTAATCTATATATTGTGTTGCTGCTTTGTAATCAGTATTACATTTAATGTTATTGATTATATTGGATTAACAGCAATATATGAAGGAAATACAACAGCCTATATTTTGTTCTTCATCATTGCAATTATTTTATCTGTTTTTATTGGACCTCGTTTGTATCAGGTGATTCGTTATTTTGAGGAATGGTATAAGAATCAGGTACCGCACAATTAGCAATCGTTTCAATTTCCATACTATTGATGGAATTATAAAAGGTTTCTAAGTTGGAAAAGAAAGCATCAGGTGAAATATTAAGGGAAGCAATTTCATCTTGAAAAGCTTTCTTTTTTTTCTCTGCAAGCTCAATTTCCTTTAATTTAATGTTAACTTTTTTTTCTTCAATTTCAAGCTTCTTCAATTCTTTATCCTGCTTAAAATCAAATAAGCTTTTTAGAGCTGGGATTATTCCATTAAATTTAATACTACCCAATTGACCACCAGTTAATAGTATCAGTATTGCCAGTATATGGTACCAGTTATCTTTAAAGAAATTAAATGTATTAGTTAAAAAACTGATAGGGCCAGGAGAATTAAGATTTAATTTTGTAGAAAGACCATCCTCATTTATAAATGTTGATAATACATTTGTACAACTATACATAAGATTGATGAGTTCTTTGGGCTTAATTGGATTTTGCTTTTTTACAAAAAATACAAGAGCAAAAGTATCATTATAAATAAAACAGTTATATAATACGGACAATATATCTATTGCATAGTCATCAAGATTACTGATTCCATGGTATGATGAAACAGCACGCTGTAGAGCTGGGGTAAGGTATGAACGTGGTACAGTTTTAATGATTTCTATATAACGTCTTTTTTTATAAGGACATTTTACTGAAGTCTTGGAATCATCTAATGTGAGGATAGTTCTATTTTCATCTTCTATGGTAAGAGTTTGCTCTTCAAAGTATTCACCGGCATATGCAAGGGTAAAAGAATTACCGTGGGAACCGGGAATTATAACAATATCACCGACTTTCATTTGAAAAATAAACTTTTCACATTTGTTTATTACAGCACCGGTATTTTTTATACTGGGGTAATTTTCCTTGATTAGTTGGGTTAATGTTTCTTTGTTTTCAGATGAAAATGAAGATGAGCAAGTAATAGCGTTCCACGCCAGGGCAACATAACCATTTGTAATGAATTCATTATAAAAAAATCCTTGTTGTGCACGAATCATCCAAAAATGAACATCCTTTGAAATTGTTGGCACTTGATAATTTAAGATATTATCAAGTAATTTAAGGTTTAAGTCTTCCATAATGTTATACTCCTTTGTAATTTAATATTGGGGTAATGTTCAGGACATAACTTGTAGTGCTTTGTTTATGCTCCCCGTTGCAGCGGAGAGAGTAGAAGTTGCACCGGTGCAACTAATGTTTATGAGCTTGATATTCAATGCTGTCTACATTTGATTTATAGAAATCATCATTAAGTATATGATGCAGAGCATGATTGTAAGCAACAATCTGAGCTTCTCTGTTAAGTCTTGCGTTAAGGAAGATAGAGAAACTTCCATCATCATTTAAAACAATCTGTTCGTGAACGGCAGTATCCATATTAATGATGTGGACACCAACGTTATCAGGAATATTATTAATCAAAAAATACCACCTGCTTCATTAGTAAATAATATATTAATACTTTATACATTTGCATTTTTTATTAGAGTGTCTAATTTATTTTTATCCCACAGTTTTATTCCTAATTCGGTTGCTTCCTTTTTGGCCTGCTCAGTAAAAAATTGATTTGTAAGAACAACACCAATATCTTTTTTGTAAAAACATTTTCCAGAGTATGCTTGTTGAACGGACGAGTTACCAACATTTGAAGAATAACATTTACATTGAATTGCGTATGTAATCTCATTTTTTTCAGCAAAAATATCTATACCATGATCGCTAGTCGGAGGAGTAGTCTTGACATTTTTAAATCCATTTTTAATAAGGAGTGAAGAACAAAATTGCTCGAATTCTACACCTGTCATAATATTATAATCTTCCTTTGTATCATTTGTTGGTGAAAAGCTATTAGGAATATTGTTACATACTTCTAAAAAAGATGCCTTATCCATAAGAATTTCAAAGCGGTCATCATTAAATTTTAAAATTTGTAATTTTTCAAAAATATTTAGATAATTTACTACATCATCTGCATCTAAGCATGAATAAACCGCCTCAATTCCCTTTTCATAGAAAATCTCTCCAATACACATAAAGATATCTTTATCAAATGATCCATTAATAGAGTCGAAAAGACTTGGCTCATATATATCTATAAACTTTTCAAACTCAGAAGGACTTATCAATATTTTATGATTTTCATCTATAATTTTAGCATTTTGAATTTCTGTAATTATATTTTGCAATCTTGAATAATCTATAGAATATTTTCTCATTAAAGGAACAGTTTCTATTGTTCCTGAATTTACAATTTCTCTTGCAATGTCAATGAAAAAAATATCTAAACCTTTAATGGAAAATCTATTAGATATGTAAGGCTGTTCTGCACTTTCAGGTATTTCATAGTCACCCAGACTGTCAGCATCCGCTTCATCTTTTTTTGAAATAATGTTGGTGGACAATATTTTATTTGCATCAGTATTAGAAATAGAAATATTATCTTTAGTGGGTTCTTTATCAGTGACGGGGTTTGGTGATGGGGTTAGCCCTTTGGAAGATGGGGTAGGAACTAACTTTTCATTCATATCTATTATAATTTTATCAGAATTGGCAGAATTCCGTTGATTGCTTCTTTCTTTCATATTATCTAAATTAAAATAATCTAATAACTTAGTGAATAATCCCATAAATTTATCCTCCGCTATTTCTTACTTTCTTTAAGTGATTTCATGAATTCAATGTGTGCTTTAAGTCTTTCAGGTGGAATATCCTTTGCAACGTCAAATAGAGAACGCAACTCTGGCTTTTCAAAGATTTCCTGAGCAATTTCACGAGTTTCGTTATTTGAATAATAAGCATTGCCATCATTGTCAAAATGTATTTTTTGACGTAAATTAGTTCTACCATAAATGTAATCCATATCAACGTTAAAGTAGTCAGCAAGAGTTTCATAAACATCGGGAGATGGAAATCTTTTTCCAGTTTCCCACATTGCAACTGTACTTTTTGACATTCCAAGTTCTGAAGCTAATGCTTCTTGACTTAACCCTTTTTCTGTTCTTAATTTCAAAATAATGTCTTTAAAAGCAGTCATTTTAAACACCTCTATATTCTTGTAAATACACAATATCACAATAAGTGATAAAAAGCAATACAAAAAAGTCACAAAAAGTGATTGACAACACTCACAATGAGTGATAGTATCAAGAAAAAGTCACAAGGAGTGAATAAAAACAGCAATGGATAAAATTAAAATAGGAAAAAGGTTAGCACTTTTAAGAGGAAAAAAAACTCAAGCTGAAGTTGCACAGGCAATAGGTGTATGTCAATCGGCATATGCTATGTATGAAACTGGTGCTAGGTTGCCATCAGATGAAAAGAAGATAGCAATTGCAAAATATTATTCAATGACGGTTCAGTCTATTTTTTTTAACACCAAGTTCACAATGAGTGAACCTACAGAGGTTACAGAACAGCGAGGTAAGCATAATGGATGACAAAGTAAAGGAATTGCAGGCAGAGCTTGACAATGTGGCAGCAGTATTAAGGAACTATGTAGCAGAAAATCTTAAGATTTACAAAGATGCAAAGGAAGAGCTAGGAGAAGATAGTAAGCTGGCAATAGCAAAGAAAGCGGCACTAGACGAGATAACAAACATTATGGAAGAGTTAGGCGTAGAGTGGCACTTGAAGAGATTTTACTTTACCTTTGGTAGTGCGGAGGAGTTTCCGTACAAAAGAGGACAATACTTAATAGTAAAAGCACAGGATATTAACGAGGCGGCTAGAAAGTACAAGAAAAAATATCCTAATCCAAGTGGAGACGAGGTGCTTAACTGTGCGGATTACTATACACAGGAACAGTGGGACAGCGAAGTAAAAAAATACTTTGAAAATGTAAAACCCGCAGAGATTATTGAGTAACGAGGTTAAGGCACACCTGCTGGGAGGAGCGAGGCACGACACCCGTACCCAGCTTAAATGCCTTTATATAAATCCAATATCGAAACACCCGAGAGGGTGTCTGCCGGAGGTGGTTGTCCGGCACTGACGAGACAGACCAGAAATACAGTGACGGTGTGCGACAGATAGTAAGGTCATACACCGCCACTGAATAGATAGGTTAATGGGGCGTGCAAAGCAAATTTTATGTAATAGAAATCTATCGTTTCAATTCACGAATAACTTTAACGATATTTAAGATGTTGCAGGCTAGAGCAGTAACCGCAATAAGAATGTTAATAATATGCCTAGGATTTTCACCTCCCTTGCATAAATAGTCACGCTCCATAATTCAATGATACCAAATTTTATTGGTATAAAACAAGTTATCGCTTAGAGCGACAAGTAGTGATTAGAGTGAAAATGCTAATTGAAACATTTACAAGTCGAAACACCCGAAAGGGTGTCTGCCGGAGATAGCCTCCCGGCATTGATGAGACAGGCTAAGTGAGAGTGATGGTGTGTAGTGATTAATTGACGTCATATACCCCCCATCAATGCAGGACACACCGTCACAATACATTTAGTAGTTATTTTTTGTTCTTTTTAACAGAAATAATCATCCTAACAAGAACAGATATAACAGCTAATACATAATATGTAGTTTTTAAGACGTTAAGCATATTTGCTTTATCTCCTTTCTTAAAAGATAAAATAAATATGACTATATGGATAAAAAGGCAGGTGAAGATAATGGACATTTACAGCTCTTACATAATGGAGAATCTTATTGAACAGGGAATAAGCGTCAGGAGACTCTCAGAGTTATGTGGAATTAATTATATGGTTCTCTATGACAGTTTACTTAGCAGGTCAAGAGCAAGACCATTAAGAATAGGTGAATACATGAAGATTTGTGAAGTATTGAATATTAGCCCTGTTGTAAAACAAAAAAACTGTTAGAAGTGTCGTTTCTAACAGCTATTTGCTAAATTTTTATACTTTATATATCTTGCAGGTTTTCACCACAATCAACGACACTGACTGTTTCTATGAGATACTTCGTCACTTATGCTGTTTTAGTTCAGCGGATTGATTGCCCGTTAGCTGACGAAATAAAAGGAATATCTTATGTAGTGGAACGTTTTAGAGAGCGTTCGGCTCGGTGTTTTATACTCTTCTCTGAGTGATTAACGCTACATAGATTATTACATTTAACCGGTTTATAGTGCTTTGGTACCACTATTGCGACCTTTAATTAAAAGAGCAGGGCATAGTCAAAAGTTTGGTCAAAACAACCAGCTCCTTTCATGCCCTATATGGACAGATTGATTTTAACATTATGCAAACATTTAAACAACATAAAAGTATTTAGAAAAACATAAGGATACATCAAAAGGAAAGAGGAAGACGTATGCAGGTAAACGTATACATTGTTGAAAATGATGTAATAAGGAAGTGGGAAGATATTTCCCCTTCAGAACAGAAAGAAATATCATCAGCACTAAACAGACAGTGTCTGACAACATTAGGATACATAGAGAAAAAATAGGTGTGGCGGCAGCAGGAACGGCATATAGCACCGCCACAGACCTCCGAGATAAATGACAGCAGGTGTCGACAGGCACCTGCCCCGCTCCATATCAAAGGTGAATTAAGCAGGGTTCGATTCCCTGATGGAGCACTCAGGCCTGAAAATTGAATATGAAAGAAGGAAACAAATGAAAAAGGCAACATTATTAATTAATGCCGCCATTGGTATTTTGATTTCTGTTCCTTTGCTTGTTGCAAAGGTAAACTGCAGCAGGCGGACACAGGAGACCGGGACAAGAACTATGTCACCGGCAGAAGTGGAACTTGAAATTAAGGCAAATACTGAAACCGTAGACACCACGGAAAAGTCAATGGAGTTTATACCTTATGATTTTATACCGCTATCAAAAGAATTACAGACATCAATATACTATTCATGCAAAGAATATTGTCTTAATTATGACCTTATTCTTGCAATTATCAAGCAGGAATCAGCGTTCTGTGTTGATGCCATAGGTGATAATGGACATGCCTATGGACTAATGCAGGTACAGGATATCTGGTGGGATGATGCCGCTATGGCTCTCGGACTGGCAGAGTGGAAAACAGATCCTGCAGAAAACGTGCAACTTGGCATATATGCCCTCAATGAGTTCCTTGAAGAATACCAGGGAGACTTAATACAGGCATTAAATGCTTATAACAACAGTAGTACATATTCGGATGCCATATTCGCTAATATGGCATGGATTAAGGAGAAGAAAAATGGATATTAACAAAAAATTAAACGAGTTACCTGTTTTTATGCAGGAAAAATCAATAGATATATCTACGGCAATAGGTTCAATAGGACTTATGGAAGCAGAAGCTATAGTTGTATTGCTTGAAGCAACAGTCGAAGGATTAAGAAAAATTCCTTTGTATTCAAAGGAATTGGAGGATTTTATAAAAGACAATATTGGTTTCAGGAGCACGGTATCTAATGATATTAACGAGATTGAAAAAATCAGGCAGCTTGAAAAATTTAAACTGGAAAAGATGCAGGAGAAACAATAGGTTTCAAGGGTGATTATCAGAGGGCATAAGCTGCTCTTTTATAACATCCTTAAAATATATTAAAAGAAGAACATGGCATACAGAGAAAAGATATACTATCTCCCTCACAACATAGATCACGAATATGTATACGTTGGTAATTATGGAGCTAAGGGAGAGAAAAGGTCATTAAAGTTAAAGCCTACACCTGAGCAGATACAGAAGCAGAACCAGGCGAACCGTAGGAGATATGTAAGACGTCTCATTCTGGCCAACTTTGATAAAGGTGATTTATGGACCACGCTCAAGTATCCTGCAGGTACGAGGTTTAGTGATTCCGAAGTTATGAAAAAAGACATAAAAGCTTTTATACGAAAGCTGAGAAGTGTCTATAAGAAAGCCGGAGAAGAGCTCAAATATATCTATCGTATGGAGATTGGCAAAAAAGGAGCACCACACATACATATCCTCATTAACCGGGGAAAACAACTAAATACTATGGATATCCTCGGACAGGCATGGAAACCGGGACGTTTTAATGTAACACCCTATGAAGGTGAATACAGAGTGGATGATCTTGCAAAGTATATAACCAAACTACCGGAGGAAGAGGAGAGACAGCTTAGCTTCTTTCCTGAAGATGACCGCAAGAGCCTTGTAAGATTTCAGTCATCAAGAAATCTTATTAAACCACAGCCGGTCATAAAGGAATATAAGCGCAGAACGCTTAGAAGCCTTGTAATCGAAGGACCAAAACCGACAAGAGGGTATGTCATAGACAAAAACAGCATAAATACCGGGACTAACCCCTACACTGGGATGAGCTGGTACCGTTATACAGAGATACGAAGTGAGAGAATGAATATATGAAAGACGTAAATATATACCTTGGAAATGGAATAAAAGGACCGCAGGCAAGAGACGGGTATGTAATATACATTCTTGAATACATAACTGCAAAAGGTCCGGTTACAAGGACAGAAGTGATAGAAGTAGAGAAAATATCATGCCACCGGGCAGAGCTTTTTGTACTATCAAAAGCCTTGGAAAGACTTAAAGAAAAATGCAATTTGAATATATACACGGAATCTTCGTATCTGACAATGGGATTTCCTGATTGGGTTGAAAAATGGACAGAAAACGGATGGAGAAATTCACACGGAACAGAAGTTAAGAACCGTGATCTCTGGCAACAGCTTACAGAGTTGCTGACAGGAAATAAGTATGAATTTCACATAAAAGAAACGCACTCGTATAGTGGATGGATTCAGTCAGAACTTGAAAGGAGAAAAAAGAATGTTTGAAAAATTCGGAGAATTTGACTCTTGTAAAGAGCTAAATATGGCAGCAGAAGGACTTCTTGAAGAAGGTGATACAGAGTCACTTAAGATACTTGCAGATGAAAATGGCATAGATAAAGATGACTGTGAAGATTATGAATTAGGTCTGATTGACAGTCTTACAACGCCTTTTACAGCCGCATACGGCAAACTTAATGTAGAAATGGCAGAACTTAAGATAACGGAAATAATGGAGGACTGGGTGCAGTATATAAAACTGCAGTGCCTTGACAGTAATGAAATGGCATCAGCAGTCAGAAAAAAAGGAAAATCCCTTAAAGGCTGCATTGCATTGTTGCTTAAGTGGTCGTATAGCAACCAGTACGAAGTCCCGGCAGATATTATCAAAGCAGCCGGAATATCGGCAGGCAGGGTAACGTTAGGAATACCGGGAGCAGGAACGGCACACAGGCTGATTAAAGAATATTACCTTGGAAAGTAGGCGGTATTATGCAGAGAAAAGCTATTGAAAAAATACAGTATCTTAAAGCACATACCGTACAGGGAGTCGGTTTAAAGTATGTAACGGCAGCAGATGTAAAACAGGTCAATAACACGGATGTACTTATTCTTGAAATATACAAGAACCATAAGAATATGATTGGTATACCGGTAGTAAGGATATGTTTGACAAAGGATGATTATGAAAACTACTATCCGGCGGATGACAGATGGTCTAAGAAAAAAATTGCAGCAGATTACAGCTACAGTACAGAAATCCTTGGAAAATATAAGACAATGAAGGACTTCAAGTCTGAAGTTCACTTCAGTGATGAGACAAAAAAGAAGATAAATGGTTTCTTGAAATGCAAAGAGGACAGGCATGTAATATACGCCATTAACGAAGCAGAAGAGAATATTGAGAGAAAAAAAGAGGATAGAAAAGTTGATAATAAAGAGAAGAAAATAAAAGACTTGCTAAAATTGGCTCCTGAACATAGCAAAACATTTTACGAATGGGCCAAGGGACTTATTCCTGATAATTACATGTATTACCTTCGCAAAGGAAATACGGCTTTTCTTACCTGCACACATTGCGGCAGCAGGGAAAAATATTACACGGGTCTGCCCGTAACAATAGAAGATTATGCAAAAACATATATAGATGTTCCAAAGCCGGGCAACAAGTGTGTTTGCAGGTTTTGTAATGCACCTGCTGAATATAAGCAGGAAGGGCATTACAAAGGACCATGGGAAAAAAATATATACGCATATGACATTCAGAACAGTGAAGATAAGGCGGTAATCACTCTTATGAATGTGAAAAAGATATATGAAAATGGCGAAGCCGAGAAATATGAATTCAAGGAACTTGTAAAAGCTGTGTATTCTGCCGGCAGAAGGACATCAGATAAAGCCTATAAGCCCGGCAACAAGTGGGTTAGTCAGAATGGGAGAATAGGTTGGAATGGATGTTGGAACTATGATCATATAGATTTGGCTGATGTAGAGTTTAAACAGGTGTATGGGTTTTGGAAACTCAAAAATACACCGATCGGGTACTGTGGAATGGAAGAATTCTTAAAAAAGAGAATGAGAATAAGCCCTATCAAATATGCAGACGCATATTTAAAGTCACCTGAACTGGAAATGCTGTCAAAACTTGGACTTACATATATTGCTGATTCAACAATCCGCAGAGGAAAACAGATAGTAGATGGGAAAAAGCCGTATATGATGCTTGGAATATATCCGGAGAGACTTAATATGCTCATTAAGGCAAAAGGTGCAGAAAACTTATGGGATGTTCTCAAAATGGAGAAATCAACTAATGAACATTTTGACAATGAGCTTATAGATAAGCTGAGAAAAAACACACGAGACATTGGAAATATAAAGACATGTCTTAAATATATGACATATAAGAAGTTCTCAAACTATATGGATAAGCACAAGTGGAATATCATTACTTATTCGGATTATCTGGCTATGAAAGACGGGGCCGGATATGACATGAAAGACAGTATTACTCTGTTTCCTAAAGATTTGGAACGTGCACACACAGAGATAACTCTGGAAATAGAGCGGAAAAAGTCAGAACAACGGCAGAAGGAAATGAATGAAAAATATACTAAGATAGCAAAAGATTTTAAGCAGTTAAATTCCGTTTATGGATATAAGACTGAAAAATTTATCATAAGGCCTGCTAAAACCGCCGGAGAGATTGTGGTTGAAGGAGCAACCCTTCATCATTGCGTAGGCAGCAGTGATGTGTATATGGAGAATCACAATAATGGCAAAAGATATATTATGTTTCTCAGAAAAATATCAGAACCGGATATACCATACTGTACAGTTGAGTTGGCGGAAGATTTTAAAGTGATACAAAGACATCAGGCATATGATAAAACTCCGGATGCGGAAGAAATAGATAAATTTCTGAAAGAATATGTAAAAGCAAAAACTTTGAAACAGGCAATATAGGAGGCAGATATGGAAGCACTTACAACATACAAGACATTCAAACAGAATCTCGATAATGAGCTTAACAGGGCAGCAGAAGGCTTTGTTAAGATTGGTTATCTTCTTAAGCTTGCAAGGGATAATCCCCACATCCTTGCCGGCAGTGGATATACGAATATCAATGAAATGGCAAATAAGGAGTATGGAATTGATAAAACAGTAGTGTCAAGATGGATAAGCATTAATGATGAGTTTTCAGAAGGTGGTTATTCAGACCGGCTTAAGAGTGAATACCAGGGATATGGATATTCCAAGCTGGCGGTTATGCTTAATATTCCTGAGACAATCAGGGAGGAATTGTCACCTGCCTTTACAAAGAGCGAAATACAGACAATCAAAGATGAAATTGACGAAGAAAGCCATATTGCCCCTATGGAGGTATATCTTGAAGGACAGGCAGCAGAACAGGAAAAGATAGAAGATAATCTTGAAAAGGTTCTGCATCAGCTTATGTATGAACAGCCGGATAAATATGTTATGGCATTCAGTTCAAAGAATGAGAAAGACTTACAGGATATATTCGCACCTGCGACAGAAGCTATTTACACTGTTAGAGTGCAGGGCGTCGGCAGATTTTTGCTAAGCATAAAACCGGAAAAGGTATCACTTGTTAATATCCGTAACACAGATGACAAGGAAATGTACGAATGGACAGAGTTTGCAGAACGTATAAAACGGTTATTTGATTATGCACTACAACCAAGAGAATCGTGGGAAAAAACTTACAATATGCCATTCCCGGAAAAAGAAGCCTCGGAAAAAGAACCGGAACAGACTAAAAAGCAGGAAGTTGCACCGGTGCAACATAAAGAAACCCCGGTAAAACAGGTAAAAAAGCCGGAGAAGAAAGTAGTTCCGGCCAAAAAGAAAAAGATTGAAACACCTAAGGAAGATAATGAAGATGATAATACAATACGAGGATATAAAGCGGCAATAACATCATCACTCAAAAAAATGTCTTCTGTATGGGAATCAGATAAAACAGACACGGATAAAGTAAAAATACTGCTTGAAGAGACAGACAAGCTTGTATTCAGACTTAAGGGAATAGCCGGAGGTGAAAGAAATGGATGACAGGATTGAGAAAAATAAAGAACTTGTAGATAAAATGGAAGCGTATGCGGAAAATGAGCTTACTAAGATAACAGAGATGTGGAAATCTAAAGAAAGACAGGACAATCTTATATCATTGTGGCTTAAAGCTTCAGAACTGGCACACGCATACAAAACAATATATGACGCAAAGAAGGAAATGGAAGCGGTATGAAATCAGTATTTCAGAGAAGAAAGATATGCTATGTGTGCGGAGCAGTAAAAGGAATACATGAGCATCATATCTTTGAAGGAACAGCAAACAGGCGTAAATCGGAACAATATGGCTTGAAAATATACCTTTGTGGACCACATCACAATTTAAGTTCACAGGGAATACATTTTGATAAAGAGCTTGATAACTCTGTAAAGCAGTTGGCACAGAGGTATTTTGAAGAGCATTACGGCAGCAGGGATTATTTTATAAAAGAATTTGGAAAATCAATATTGTAGGAGAAAAATATGATAACAGACGAAGTAAAAAAAGACAAAGCAAACGGCTTTCCGGTAATAGAAGCGGTTGCATGTTGTAAATTCTGCAGACAACTTATTAACATACATATCCAGGATTATAGGACAGATGAAGAGAGAGTAGAACTGGCAACGGAATCATGCAGTTGTCAGCAGGCAATGAGTTATACTAGAGTAAAAAAGAACAATGAAAGAGTTGCTGAAACTCTTGAAAACCTTGTGGGTAAAGAAGGCGAACTTGGAGAACACATAGAAGCTATTGCCAGAGATGTGATGAATAACAGGATTTTAAAGGCAAAGCTTGAAATACCTCCTAGAATTCGTGATGAACCCAAGTCGACACTGAATATAAGCACCACCAAAGACGGAAGCCTTAAAATCAATATATCAAAAAAAATCACAGAAGAGGTAGAAATCTGATAAGCCGCAGAAAGAAGGGAGGTGGCAGCAGGGTTAATGATAACAACAGAAGAACAGGTTGACACGTTGAGAGAAGCTATTGTGATGCAGGCAGTACAGGACCTTAAAAATGCGTACATGTGCATTGAAGAGATTGGAAAGAAAGAAGACAAGCTTCGTGCAGACCTAAGCAAAATGAATACAGACTCGAAAGCTGCCAAGGCTAAATATAACAAAACATATACACTCATCAGAAAGCTTGAAACAAGCCGAAAAGAAATTACACTTTGTGAAATGTTCTTCAGAGGAGATTGGTTTAAGAAGCTGTTTACATTAGCGGATGGGGATATGGTTATAGAGAGGTGTAGGGAACTGGCAGCAGAAGAAAGAAGAATTAAGAGAAAAAAATGACATAGAGCAGGCGTTTGTCTGCTCTTTTTGATTGTTACGCAATGCCCGGTGTGTTTTAATAAAAACAAAAGGAGTGATGACAAGGGCAAGACCGAAAAAATTAATAACTAAATCGACATTTGAGAAGCTATGTGAGCTCCAATGTACACAGTCAGAAATATGTGCAGTATTGGACGTTTCAGACAAAACATTGAACGCATGGTGTAAAGCAGAGTATGATATGAGTTTCTCCGAAGTTTTTCGTATAAAGAGAGAAAAAGGAAAAACAAGTTTAAGACGTGCACAGTGGGCACTTGCCAAGAAAGACTCACGAATGGCAATTTTCTTAGGAAAACAGTATCTTGAACAGAAAGATAAACCTGAGGCAGAATCAGCAGTCGAGAGCGTGTTAAAGAACATTGAGACGCTTGCAGAAGCAGTAATGAAAACCGCTCCAAACAGAAATATAGAGGATTTGGAGTGATGAATCAGGAATATACCGGCACCATTATCGGAGAGACAATTTGATTATTTTTGTAAAGCGTTAAACTCATGGTTTTCTGTTGCGGAAGGTGGTAAGAGAGGCGGTAAGAACGTTCTTTCAACCCTTATATTCTGCAGTATGCTTGAACACCATAAGAATAAAATACATCTTATTGCAGGAGTTTCAATGGCAACTGCCAAGCTTAATATACTTGACTGCGACGGTTACGGTCTTCTTAACTACTTTGAAGGAAGATATCGTGAAGGCAAGTATAAAGACCGAGACTGTGTATATGTCAAGACCAAGACTGGAGAAAAGATAGTATTAATCTCCGGAGGAGGAAAAGACGGAGATGAGAAACTGATTAAAGGAAATACCTACGGAATGGCATATGTGACAGAAGCTAACGAATGTCATTCTAAGTTCCTGAAAGAAGTGTTTGACAGAACATTAAGCTCATCAGACAGAAAAGTATTTCACGATTTTAATCCCAAAGAACCGGAGCATTGGTATTACACAGATATCTTAGCTTACCATGAAAAAATGCAGGCAGCAGATAAGTCTTATGGTTACAATTACGGCCATTTTACTATTGTCGACAATATGGCGCTATCATCTGAACGCATAAGGAAAGTGTTAAAAACCTATCAGAAAGGTACGGTCTGGTATGACAGGGATATAAAAGGCCTGAGAAGCGTTGCAGAAGGTCTTATATTCCGTTATTACGCAGAAAATGAAGAACAATATCTGTATGACGAAAAAGGGCAGCAGCAGTTCAGCAAGATAGTAATGGGTGTGGATTTTGGTGGAGACGGGTCACAGACAACGTTCTTCCTGACAGGCTACATAAACGGATATAAGGAATTCCGTGGACTTGAAGAGGATGCCTGTCCTTTAGGCGATAATATAGATTCAAAGACAATATGTGACACCTTTATAAGATTCTACAAGAGCTGCAAAGAACGGTATGGGAGAATTGATTGGGTATTTCCTGATTGTGCATCCCCTACGCTCATTAATTCATTGAGAAGTGCAGCTAAAGAAAATGGGCTCACAACGGCTAGAATAGCGGGTTGCAGAAAAAATAAAGTTGAAGACAGACCGAGAACAATAGACTATCTGTTGACATGTGGCAGACTTAAAATAAACAGGAGCTGTGTAAACACAAGAAAGGCATTAAGAAAGCTTCGGTGGGATAAAGATAAACCGGGAATACCGGAGGATAAGAATATAGGCAACATCAATGACAGATGGGATGCGTTTTGTTATACATTTCTGAATTTCATAGAATATATTGATTTAGCAAGATAGATAAGGAGAATTTTAACAGGGACAAGATAATAAGTGAATTTTTAGCAAACAAAGGATACAGGGTCAGGAATAATGCAGACTCAATAATCAAAGCATGTGAGGACTGGTATAACAACGAGAGCATATCAGAATTCCACAGCCGTGTGACCGTTAATGGCGTTAAATATGAGCTTAACAGGCTCAATATGGCGAAGCGTTGTTGCAGTGATGATGCAAATCTATGTGAGATAACAGAGATAACTCTTGAAAATGAAGAGGAAAACAAAGCAATCAACAAAATACTTGAAGCTAACAGGTGGAATACAATGATTCGCCGGCAGATAGAGAAAACCTCCGCACTGGGAACGGAAGCGGTGTACATTTCAATCGAAAATGCGAATGTAACACAGGATGGAGAGGTACATGGTGGAAATGTTAAATTAAACTATGTATCGGCGACACAGTATGTACCGCTGACGGTTGTGAATGACGAAGTAACAGAAGCTGCCTTTTGCAGTAAAGAGATGAAAGACAGCGAATATAAGTACACACTTGTAATCTTCACAAGGGATGACAACGGCATATATAACGCAGACAGTTATGTCCTTAATGAGAATGGAATGGAGATTGATAGCAGCTCTATAACGCTTGGAGATATTAAACCATTTGCAGTCTATAGAACAGCAGAAGTTAATAATCTCAAACAGATGGGAGAAGGCTACGGACTGCCAAAGATATGGAACAGTATATCTGCTTTTAAAGGAATCGACCTCGCTTATAATATTCTTTTCTCCGACCTCGATAAAGGTGAGAAGATAATACTTGTTAACGACCTGCTGTGCAAATATGACTCCAGTCATAACATCACACAGTCAATCGAAAATAAGAAGCTGTTCGTACTGACAGGGGAGAAGCTTCCAGAGCAGGAGAATATGATACATGAGTATAATCCAGAGATACGAATAAAAGACGTAAGAGATACGTTTGAGTTTCTTCTGTCGCTGTTAAGCCTGAATTTCGGTTATGGCTCTAAGAAGTATACTTTTGAAAATTCCCAGATCCAGACAGCAACCGAGTATATCGGAAGCAAACAGGATGAGATGCAGGCACTTAACCGCCAAAGATACCAGACAAGCGAGTACATTAAAACAATCATCAAAGCAATAGAATGGTTTGAAAACCGTTTTAACAATGCAGAATATGACTTGAATCAGGAAATAAAGATAGACTATGATGACAGTCTGATTATTGACAAGGAGACTATCTTAGAACGTAAGAGGAACGATGCCGTGACATTTGACATTCCGCAGCTTACAATATGGTATCTGATGGACGCATACAATCTTACAGAAGAGGAAGCAACGAGGATATATAGAGAAAAAGATACACCGGAAGATGAAACAGATGAAGATGAATAATTGCACCGGTGCAACAGGAGGTATGACTAAGGCTAAGTAATGACCAGTTAGACGTAATAGGCGGAGCATTGTCTCCGCTTTTCCAGTATTTGGAGCAGGAAGTAATATCGGATATAGCAAGAAGAATATCAAAGACAATGAAGTATACAAGAACAGCCGAGAATATGGCTGTATCAATGTATCGAAAAGGCTATAGTCCGGCGTACATCAGAAAAGAAGCAATGAAAAAGCTTAATGCGGATAAGGATTTCCGAAAAGAAGTAGCGAAGAATACTGTCGAATATAAGAAAGAAATATCAAAGCTGATACAGAAGATAGAGAATGATGCCTATAAGGCAGGAGATAAGATATTAGCGGCAGCAGGAGACATGGCATGGTATGACGACCTTGCAGTCTGGAAACAGGCAGGGAAGTTATTAACCACGTCAGCAAGCACTCTAAGTATGCTTGTAGACGGCATAAAAAAACAGACAAAGGGTGAGATGAAGAACCTCACCAGGTCATTAGGATTTAAGACTCAAAGCGGATATGCAGCAATTGGCAATGCCTATAGGAATGAGCTTGATAAAGCAATGATAAAGCTTATGTCAGGGACTTTTTCGCAGGAACAGGTAATCAATGACACAGTACGCAGCCTTGCAAGAAGCGGAATAAAGACAGTTGCATACGGAAACAGAGCTGATAATCTTGACGTGGCGGTTTCAAGAGCCTTGCGAACAGGTGCACATCAGATAGCAGGGGAAATACAGAATAACAATATAAAAGAGATGGGTGAAAATCTCGTATATGTTCAGGAACACGCAGGCGCGAGAAACACGGGTGTAGGAGTTGCCAATCACGAGGAATGGCAGGGAAAGGTGTATTACATTAAGCCGGGTACTGATTACAGTGAGGAAGCTAAACGAGTAGGGCAGCAGAACATAGAAGATCTCTGGGAGTGTACAGGTTACAGCGTAGACAATATGCACATAAACGATCCGGCGGGATTGTTTGGCTATAACTGCCGACACTTGTATAACGTATGGTTTGAAGGAATATCTTCATTGCCGGCCAAACAGCCTGTTAAGCCACCGGTGGTATGGAATGGTAAGGTACTTGATTTTTACGCACAGACACAGGAAGCGAGAAAACAGGAAAGAAATATAAGAGCGTTAAAGAGGGAAAGAGACGCATTAGAGCGAACGGGACAGGATACTACAGAGATTAAAAAGAAACTGTCTGAGGCAGGAAGAAAGTATAAGCAGTTCTGCAAAGTATGTAAGTTCCCCCCGAACACAACCCGTACCAGGTATGAATCAGGAACGGCAGACCTGACAAAGACCAAGGCATATAGGGAATATAATGATACTTGTAATAAAATCAGGGAAAGTAGGAAAGAGGTTGATAAAGAAAAACAAATTGATTATAATGAAATAAAAAATTATAGAAATTATGAAAAATCAATCAATGTAGGTGAATTAACACCCCTAGCTGATTTTGAACTTTACAAGAAAATAAGTAATGAGATAGATGAGAAGATAGTAGGCATTACTGCTTCTAATGGGATTAAAATAAAAAATAAGTCAAACCACTTCATAGCAAGAGTTATAGGCTCAGTTGAACAGAAGAGAAATGGTGTAGAAATAGAGAAAATAATAGATACATTAAGAGAACCAGATGAAATTACCAATGTAGAAGTTAGAGCCAGTGGGTCTACACAAAGATTTAAAAAATATGGAATGGCAGCAGTATCTGTTAATCCTGAAACTGGAAATTTAATACAGGTTAATCCAATAAAGGAGAGGTGGGAAAATGATAGTAACTGAAGAACAAAAAAAAGAGATAAAAAAATACGGTGTGGATATTGATGAACTCATAAAAGCCGGGGATGTTAATGAAGTTTTGTTTGCAATAGATGATGTTATTCTTAATCTAATGGATGAAGATGGAGAACTGGATAAAGAAGGTGTTAAGCTTCAGTTAATATACGACCAGATATATAATGCTAATTAAGACGGTATTGTTAATTTAAACACATAAATATAAAAGACTAATATTCAGCTTAAAAAGGCTTTTATTAGTCTTTTTTTTGTTAGAAAAAAATCTGATTGTTACGCAATGTCCGGTGTGTTTTAATATGAATAAGCAAAACATATTATGCAGGTTGGAGTAAAGGAAACTCGACGGTCTCCTAAGCCGTAAATGTGGGGTCGATTCCCGCACCTGCTACTATCCCGTACTGAGGACAGCTCAGTATAATAAAGTGTAAGGAGAAACAATATGAAAAACATTGAGACAATACTGAGTGAAACCGGTGTGACTACAACACCCGAACAGCTCACAGCAATCAATGAAGCCATGGCGGCAAATTATAAACCGGTGGCCGACTATGACAAACAGGCACTTAAGCTGAAGACAGCAGAGGAAAGTGTAAAGACATTGACAGAAAGCCTTGATAAGTTCAAAGGGGTTAATCCAGATGAACTTAATACTCAGATTGAGACTCTGAAAAATAGTCAGGCGACTATGCAGAAAGAGTATGAGGCAAAGCTTTCTGATATGACTTTTAACAGTTTGCTTGATACTGCAATAACAGCTGCAAAAGGTAAAGATGCAGCACTCATTAAGAGAAATCTTGATATTGAGACTTTGAAAGCAAGCAAGAATCAGAAAGAGGACATTAAGAAAGCACTTGATGACCTTGCGAAAAATGAAATGTTAAAGGGACTTTTCAACGTTTCAGAGCCAGCAACAAGAGTGACATTCCCTGCGAGAATCAGCTCACAACCAGTAACTAAGAATTACCTGGATGAACAGTACAAAGGCAATCCGTACTATCATCCAAACTAAAGGAGGACAAATAAAGGTCAGTATTATATGGATCATTACATGTAGATGAGAGATACAGTGGTATACTCGAACCAAACTTATATCACAACAGCGTATTTGCAGATGGAGTTTCATTTACTTCAAAATACGAAGAGGGACCGGCAGGAGGTATTTTCGTAAGAAAACTTGGAACAACTCCTGTAGAAGTGGGAACACCGGGCAGAGACTTCACAGATGAGAACAGTTCAGATACTCTCATCCCTATCGTATTAAATAACAACTATATGAAGTCTAAGAAGGTATATGGAGTGCAGGCGGCAGCAGTCAATACTAAGCTTGCCAATGAGAGCCTTTCCATTGCCACACAGGAATGTGGAGAGGGTTGGAACCAGTCAGGTATAGCATGTCTCATCACTGAAGGAACAGAAAGTGCTGATACATCAGCAATCAGCAAAGCAAACGTAAAGAGTAAGATTATAGCTGCAAGAAAAGAGATTGTGACAGCAAAGGGTAAAGCGGATGTGGTTATCTGCTCACCGGAATTTTTTGCAACAATCCTCGAAGCTGCCGGTTCAGAGTATACTCCTGAACTGAATAACTATATGAACGCAACCGGACAGGTTGGTACCTGGTTAGGATTTAAGTTTATCGAAGCTTCCGGTCTTGCAGAAGGAGTAACAGCTCCTTCGTACTACGATTATAGCGGTACAAAGAAGACTGTTGAAATAGCAGACCTCGGAAAAGTAGATTTTATTATGTATAACCACGAGGCTCTTTCAATCGTAACCAACTTTGAATCAGCGAGAATTGTTGATTCCGAAAACTTCAGCGGTACAAAGGCACAGATTGAAATTAACTCAGGCTTCAGGGTAACGTCAGAAAAACAGGTGCTTGTAAGAAAGCACACCGCCTAAGAAGGAGTAATTTATGTATATTACATGGGAACAGTATAGTAAGATGTATGACGATATAACCGAAGCAGAGTTTCCGGCAATGGAAAAGAAAGCAGAGGTAAAACTTGATTCAATTACACACCTGCAGGTACGTCGTTTCCTTGACGCATACATAGAGGACAATGCAACGTTATATGAAAAGCAGTGTGCAGAACAGATAACGTTGACAATGGCTGAGCTTATTCACAGGCTTAATAGTTTTAAGGCTGTGAATATGGGTGTCAGCTCTGTATCTAACGAAGGTTATAGCGTAAGTTACGCTGCAATGGATAACAAGTCGGTTAATAGTGAGATAAGGTCAATAATCTATGAAGGACTTGCAGGAACAGGATTACAGGGGGTGCAGTAATGTTTACGGACAAAATGACAGTATATAACCATTACAACAACGGTTATAACCGCCACGTTGTAGAACATATAATGTGGCGGCATGTAAGAGAACAGACTGTTGTAGCCAACAACGTAATAAGTAAAGAAAACTCTGAGCATATTACTATAGACTGTTCAAAAGTCCGTGACTATGTTCCTCCAACTTCTTACGAAGGAGAAGGTTTTACACTCAACCCGGCAGCTAAAGATATAGTTGTGGAAGGAATTGTTGATGATGAGATAACGAAAGATTTTACGGTCAGTATGCTTCTTAAGAAGTATGCCGGCAGCAGTGGAATAGTAACATCAGTAACAGATTCAAGAAAAAGGCTGTTGCCTATAATCAAGGTGGTGGCTAAATAGGGCCAACTTTAAAGTTAAATTTAGTTTTGATACAAAACAGTGTATCAGGCGTTTAGGTCTTAATAAAGGTGGTGCGGTGCAGAAGATAATTGACAGTGAAGTCATTAATCTGTCTGACCCGTATGTTCCTCTTGATGAAGCAGGAATGTATGCACAGCCGGGAAGATTAAGAGATAGTGTGTATTATTCTACAGTGATAGGAAGCGGTGAGGTTGTATATGATACCCCATACGCAAAGTATCATTACTATAACCCACAACAGAACTTTCAGGGAGCACCAATGCGAGGTGCTTTCTGGGTAGACAGGGCAATGCAGGATGGAGGAATGGATAAGCTGACATCCTCGATTGAAAATTACATCAAAAGGAATGGTGGAAAAGGTGGTTAATGTCGGACAGGCAATAATAGACTGGCTCAAGACATATGTTCCGGAGACTATCACAACAGATAGTCTGAACCCCGAAGCGGTTTCTTACGGTTTATATAAAACACCCACACAGCAGGTCAAGAAAGATATATTAGGCAATGCAAGGTACAGCGATTATTATACGTTCATGGTGCGTCTTGACACGATAACAGATGATAATATGATTAGCAATCAGGACTATCTGCAAGGCTTGTGTGACTGGATAGAAGACCGGGACAGGGAAAATAATTATCCTGATTTAAAGGGATATACATGTACCGGAATCAGCGTAAGTACACCGTTCTATGTTGGTGTTACTGATGAACATACAGCAGTCTATAACATGACAATTAAAATCAATTACAGGAAGGTGATATAAGGAAAAGAGCAGCAGGCGAACAGATTGAAGGAAAGTGGAAGGCAGTATTTATAGATGCTTCCTTTAACAGTGGTTCTCCGACGTATGTAAGACTTGGTAAGGACCTTGAGGAGTATTCAAAAGATCTGAATCCGGATATTGAGACAAAGAAAAATATCTTGGGAGAGACAAGCGTACACCACAAAGGATATGAGCCACAGTCAAGTGTAGATACTTACTACGCATACGAAGGTGATGCGTTATATGAACATCTTGACGAAGTAGCTAACACATACAGCAGAGGTTCAAGCTGTGACACAACTATTGTTGAGGTACTCTTAGACAATGACGGAACAGTTGTAAATGCTTACCGTGAAAATGTCAAAGTAATACCTTCGGCACAGAAAGTAGACACGGAAGGCTATAATATACCGTTCAATATCTACTACGACGGCGGCCGTGTTGCCGGCACTTGGGATAACAATACCAAAACATTTAAAGAAGCAACAGAGTAAATACGGGACGGTTTATTAACCGTCCTATTTTTGTAAAGGAGAAAACACATGGAAAGAATATCAATAGATAATGGTTTAAAAAGTTTTGAAATAGCAGACAATGAAGGAAATGTGAGAGGTGTGATAAGCTTTAATCCGTCCGATTTTGGCTTTATTGAGCGTGCGAAGAAGGTACAGCAGGATATTATCAAATATGCCGATACAATCCCGGAGGATGCGTCAGAAGAGACCCTTGTAAAGATAGATAAGACAGTCAGGGATAAGATAGATGAACTCTTTAGCAGCAATGTATCGGAAGTCATATTCGGGAATGTTAATTGTGTATCCTTTAGTGGAGGAAAACCACTTTTCAGAAAAGCACTTGAAACGTTGATTCCTATTGTGTCAAAGACAATAGTGGAAGAAATGAAGAAAAGCGAAGACCATATAAACAAGTACACGAAAGGCATTATTAAATGATAGGTGAGCTTCCTGACACAATAATATGTGACAACAGACAATATTCTATTCGCACAGACTTCCGTATCGCATTACGCATCATGGTAGCATTTCAGGACCCGGAGCTTAAGCCGTATGAAAGATGGATGATAATGCTTAAGCTTCTGGTAATAGATTTTGATGAAATTGTTGATACAGAAACAGCGGTAGATGAATGTATAAAGTTCCTTGATGCAGGAAATACGGATCCGTCACGCAGTCATACAAAGCTATATGACTGGGAGCAGGACGAACAGATGATATTTTCTTCAATAAATAAAAATGCCGGGCATGATGTGAGAAATGACAAAGAAATGCACTGGTGGACGTTTATGGGACTGTTTAATGAAATAGGAGACGGAATGTTTGCACAGGTCATACGGATAAGGCGTAAGCGTGCAAAACATCAGAAACTGGAAAAAGAAGAAATGGAATTTTACAGAGAAAACAGAAACATTATTGATATCAAACGCAAGATGTCAGATGAAGAAAAAGAACAGATGTCACGAATCAATGAAATGTATATGTAAAGGAGAAATGATAAAGGTCAGACGGAAGAGTAGTAATAGACACACAACTTGATACAGACGGAATGACTAAAGGCTTCAAAGAAGTTAATTCTTCCGTAAACACATTAATCAATAACATAGATAAAACATCTACCAAAGTAGCCAGTCTTGAAAGTAAGCTTGAAAATCTAAAAAATGGTACTGTAAAGACAGATGCTTACAAAGAACTTGAAGATTCTGTGAAAAGACAGTCTGCCGAATATGATAAGCAGGTGGAAAAGTATAACGAACTCATCGCTCAACAGACAGAGTTGCAGAATAGTAATCATACCTATGGAAAAGAATGGGAAGATGTTAATGCTAAGATTGCCGAAGCAGATAACAAGCTGTCAAGAATGGGTGAGAAACTTGACAATGACAAGTATAATTTGCAGGATATGCAGGACTCAGGAAAAGCATTTCAGGTTGACAACGAAGCGGTAAAGGATACATCAGAAAGCCTTAGGGAAGCAAGAAACCAATTAGAACTGTATTCCCAGAAGCTTGATGAACTTGAAGGTAAAGAGAAAAAGAAAGTAAATATTGGAACACAGCTTAAAAATACTTTTTCCGGTGTAAGAAAGTCACTATCTTCAACAGTTAATCCTATGAAAAAATTCAATGACAGGTTTAAAGGTCTTGCTAAGCGAGTTTTTATTTTTGGAATAATAGCTTCAGGTTTAAGGAAAGTTAAAGACAGTTTACAATCTCTGCTTGGCTCGGATAAAGAAGTAAAAGGCTACATGAACCAGATTAAAGCTAATCTTACGTTAGCATTTGCTCCGCTTTATGATGCTATACTCCCTGCACTAAAAGTAGTATTACAATATGTTGTAAAACTCACAAGTTATCTTGCGGCTTTTGTAAGTAAGTTGTTCGGTGGCGCAGATGCTTCTAAGAAACTTGCTTCCAATATGGCATCCACAGCCACAAGTGCAAATAAAGTACAAAAGGCTCTTGCAAGCATAGATGAAATAAATGCAATAGACATAGAAACCGGAGACACAGGTGTTACAGATGCAATAAATAACTGGCAGATGAACAGCAATGGTTTTATTGACAACATGGCAGCAGCAATAAAAGACGGAGACTGGAGAGCAATTGCATCAAGTATGAGTGACCTCATCAGCACCGCCCTCTCAAATATAAACAGTTTTCTCAAAAAGGTAAACTGGAAAAAGTTAGGAAAAAATATTGGTGCTTTTATATCAGGTATCAAGTGGGGTGAGATAGCCATTAATATGTTAGAACTTGCCCGGACTATTATAAGTGCACTGATAGATGCGTTTTCAGGATTTGCTGAGGAAGCTCCGCTCGCCGCACTTGCATTAGCTATTGCAGGACCTCTTAAATTACTTAAGTTTGATTCTAAGTCAAGTGCAATGAAAAGTGTCGGAGGAAGATTCGCAAATACATTAATGGCAGCAATAGGTGCTGCTGTTGGTGGCTTTCAGGCAGGAAAAGGCTTTTGGAAAAAATATATTGGTGAAGATGGTGATGAATGGATAACCGATATGGGATTGATGGACACAATAGATTATTTATTTGAAGATATGGATAGTCTTAAAGAAGGCTTTTCAATGCTTTGGGATGATATGGCGGAAGGTTTTGGAACGTCATGGACAGCGTTTACTGACTGGCTTTCCGGAACATGGGTAGGAGAAGCAGCGTGGAGTGTCAGTAATGCACTGGAGACATTCTGGGACAAGGTTGAGAATGGCTGGAACAGTATAGTACAATCAGAAGTTGTGGATTTAACAGATGGTCTCGGATTTGGTTTTGATCGTGTGGCAAAAGCTAATGAAGCATGGGCAAAACTGCAGGCTTCGCCATTTTGGGACAAAATAAAATGTGTAATAGAAAAGGCAGCAGGGGTATCTCTTGAAGGTATTGACCTGTCAGATCCTGCAACTATAGGAATAATAAATTCAATTTTGGAAGCAAAAGATTCCGGTGACTGGTCATTAGTTGCTAAAGCGGTAGAAGAATATAATAATAAACTCGCAAATCAATTCGGAACTAATTTTAATAATTATCCGCATAAAAAAGTAATAGGTTCATATCTGGCAAAGGTTGTATCCGATGCGGTTGGAATGGTAAGGGTAGAATCAAAATATAAGTCTTCTACACTCGGTAATCTTGTAAATCTGGGATTGAGTCCTGTCTCCCGTGTTCCTATGCTGGCAAATGGTGCTGTTATTCCACCAAACAGACAATTTTTAGCTATGTTAGGAGACCAGAAACATGGAACTAATATTGAAGCACCGCTCGATACAATTGTTGAAGCGGTTGAAAAAGCCAATGCAGGTCGAAGCGGACAGACAGTGGTAAATGTACAGATAAGTGGACAGACGCTTTTTAAAATATTTCTTGATGAATACAAGAAAGAGACATCAATAACCGATGTAGACCCGATAATCGGAATATAGGAGGAATGACAGAGGGCAACGTGGAGACCACTTTTTAAAATTAATGGAATTTCGGTACCGATACCTGACAATTATGGCCAGACAATAAGTGATTTGTCTACAAGTGAGGCTGGCCGTAATCTGAATGGGAAAATGACAAAGGATGTTATAGCTGTAAAAACAACGATACCATTTGAATGGAGCGAAATGGAATGGAATATAGCGGCAGCTCTTGCTAAGGCTGTGGATGGAAAAACAAGCGTAATGGTATCTTATATGGATGTGCGAAATCCGTACAAAATGACAGATAAAGAAGTGTATATAGGTGACAGAAGTTTTGAAGTCGCTGATTTTGACACAGACGGTAAAGTATACTGGTCTGTTAAATTTAATGAAATAGAGGTGTAATATGCTTAATGGAGAAATTAATGGAGCTGATAATGCAATAATTAAATGTACGTTATCAGACAATACAGAAATCATATTTGATGGAGAAAACATAGAAGAAAATGGATTAACAATTAAAGGGAGTATAGCCGGCAGCAGGTCAATACAGATTGGAGCTACAGTAATGAAAGTTGCAAGCCTTAATATAATTGACATTGCAGGCAAGTATAAGAATACTGATTTTCGCAAAGCAGTATTTAACATAGATATAATTAATGATGATACTACATATCACAAAGGTAAATATATATATTACAGCTCTACCAGGAGTAACGGAAGAATTAAGTTTGAACTTAGGGACTATATGCAAAGAACCGAAAAGAAATTTAATTCTTCAGTAACACTTCCGGCTACATTTGGAACACTTATGAGGATAGTCGCACAGGATTGTTTATTTACGCTTGGGTTTAAGGAGTTTAGAAACAGTGATATGACGGTAGCCGCCATACCGGAGAAAGTGACACATAGAAACATAATTAATTACATAGCTCAGGCAGGTGGTTATTTTGCAGAGTTTAATGAAGCCGGAGAATTGGAGTTTAAGGATTATAAAAAAAATGCAGCCAATCCGGATATGACTATTGATAATACAAAGTATTTTGAACCGGCGGAAAATATAACAACAGTAACAGGTGTTGCTTATGTTATTGATGATTCAAGACATTTGATCGGGTCAGATGATTATGTATTGGAACTTTCAGATAATCCGTTTGTAACAAAAGATAATGTAGATAAAGTGCTGAATACTCTTGCTGATGCTGTTGTACTAATGACATTTTATGCATTTAATGCAAGAATACATTCAAATGTAAAAATTGAGCTTGGAGATATGCTGAATATTATTGATTACCGAGGCAATGAATATCCTGTTATGGTAATGTCACTGACTTACGCAATCAATCAGAATGAGACAATATCAGGAGTTGCTGTAAGTGAGGAAGAAAAAGAAAATTCCGGAACGGACCTTTTAACCAGGATAATAAGTAAAACAACCAATGCTGCACAGCAGATAATAAGTACCTATGATAAAATTCTGACTAATATGACAGAGCTGATATCGCAGGGGTTTGGAATGTATACATCAAGAGAACAGTTAAGTGATGGTTCCTACATAAACTATATGCACAATAAGCCTACTATCGGGGAAAGTTCAGTTATATGGAAGCTGACAAGCAATGGGTTAATGGTGTCAAAGGATGGATGTACTTCATGGGCTGTTGATAGTAATGGCAATGCTTTGTTTGATGTTATCACAGCACATGGTATTAATTCTGACTGGCTTAATGTGGATAATCTTAATTCGATAAGTGGTAAAATCGGTGGATTTACACTGACAGATAATCTTGTAGGAACGGCGATGGCATATTTACCACCAACAGAAGATGATATTAAGAAAATAACAGAGGCATGGAAAAAGGGTACACTTGATTCACTATATGCAGAAAATACATGGTGGGATATGAACGGTGACGGTAAGGTTGATATGATGGATATGGCCTTGATGAAGGCAATCTTATGGTACAGAAAATCATATTCAGATTGTGCTCATAAAAAACTAAGCAGAGTATATATTGAATTAAACCCCGTAAATCCGGACAAAGCACTAAGAATACATGGAACAAACGCATGGGGTTCTGATGTGGATTACTATGTAGGTGCTACATCAAGTATACTAAGTAAATTAGAAGCTAATAAAATACGAACAGGAGCTATATCTATTGATGATGGCAATCAAGTTAGTGGGGATAGTTGGAGTTCAGAAAGTGGCATATCAGTTACTAAAGATATCAAAGCCAAGGGAGAGATATATTCCGGATACGGAACTTCTTCTCAATTAAGCTTAACAGATGTTAATCATAATATTAATAATAATATTAATAAAATCCGAGGACAAGCTGTAATTAGTGTAAATGACAGGCTTCAAACAGGTCAAAGTGGAAATAAAGTTACAATATGGAGCCTTGGCGGGAAGAAATTATCGCATGGTTTTTACATTGTTATTGTTTCTGCGATAATAAAAACGTCCAGATATACAAGCACACTTAGATTTTATGGTGATGCTAGTGTAATCGCATCCGGTGTTACAAACTCACAAACTGAAACAGTAAGAACAATGGCGGTTGGAAATTTTGGTGTTAATGGTACACAATCATTTGATTTTCGACTGGTAGCAGAAGGACAGGATGCTGGAACAACAGTGACAGTACCATCATATCAGACCTATAATATTCTGGTAGTTAAAGTCGGATAATTTTATTGATACCACACTCCGGCTATGCTATGCTAAATAAAAAAGGAGATAGCAGCAAGGCAGACATATCAGATCATATGCCTTTGTGGTGGACAGGCAGCAGTTACGGCAGTAATAACGGCAGTTGTCACAGCAGTAATAAACAGAGGCAGGAAAGCAAAACAGAAACAGGAACAAAATACGATTGAGTTTACTGCAATAAAATTAGGGCTTCAGGCTGTACTTAGAAACATACTTTATCAGATGTATTCAAAATGCAATACAGTAAAAGAAGTAACGCTTGATGAGAAAGATGATTTTAACAACATATGGAAACAGTATCATAACCTTGGTGCCAATGGCGTCATGGATGATATAAAGAAAAAATTCAATGATTTACCTTTGAAAGGAGAATGACACAGGAAAAAATTAAAGAGTAGAAAGTTTTGGGTATGCACAGCCGCCGGTCTTGCCTCAATAGGAGTGAGCATTGCTGGTCTTGCATCAACTAACACAGTAATTGCCGGAATTGGAACAGTATGTACCATTGCTGCAACCGCTATTTATGCGTTTTGCGAGGCATGGGTAGACGGAAAGGCAGCAGGCTGTAAGAAAGAGGATGATGCAGATGAGTAGACTTTTAGCAACAGGAGACAACCAGATAACACAGACATACGAGGAACACGCAGCGAAGGTTGGTTTAGGCAATGCGTGGGCTGAAGGAATTGATATTGTTAAAGATAAGTATCTGACTGATAGCATTAAAGCTCATTCGTCTGGCAAGGTCATTAAAGTAATGTCTGAAATGCGTGGTTACGGCCATGATAAAGAGGGAATGGGCTACGGAAATTATGTTATGATAGAACATGAAAATCGTTATGTGACGTTGTATGCTCATCTCAACAGCGTTAAAGTCAAAGAAGGACAGGAAATCAAGAAAGGTACAATATTAGGCTATATGGGTAACACAGGTATAAGTTGTGGTGCACATCTTCATTTTGAGGTAAGGCAATATAATATTGCTGAACCTATAGCCGGACTTCATAATAAGAAGTGTTTTGATTTTATTAATCCCACACCGTACCTTGAAGCAGATCTTCCAAAACCTTCATTGATTGAAAACCGATATAAAGTAATTGTTGATGGTAGACAGACAGGCGCTTACACATATATAGAAAATGCGGTAAGGGCAGCAGATGAGAAGCATGGAACTATATATGACAGTGTTACAAATGTAACTATATTTCCATCCAATACTCCAAAAGACAACATTGAAGATTATGAGTCTAATACAATAGCGAATAGATTCAGAGTCATCAAAAAAGGTAAACAGTATGGCGCATATACAACATATAAATATGCTGTTAGAAATGCCGACAAAATAAAAGGTGAAATTGTAGATAGAAAAACCAACCAGACTATCTATAAAGCCTGATAAAACCTAGATTTTTGAACACTATACCTTACAGAAGTACGGACCACCGTACTGGCTTATGATCAAAGCTGCGGTATTGGCATCAGGAGTTTTGATGTTAATCGGAAATTCAAGTCTTTTTTCATAAATCCACATATCAGCACGCTCCTTCCCAAGGCCATGGAGTCGAAATCCATGTCCAGTAATTATCAGAGGTTACCTGAGTAATGGTAAGAGGTCCGTATCGTCTGGTATATTCGATTATTAAAGAATTGTAAGTGTCCCTGAGGGAAGAATATGTCATAAGGGAATCGGTATCTTTTGGGTGGGTATCCAGATATAGACCAAGGTCTGTAATTGCAAAACCATATTCCATGATTTTTTTCATAAGCTCTTTGCTGTCCATAATTTTATTATTCATTTTTTACACCCACACTTTCCGATGTAAGGTTTATCAAGCGCAGGGTAAATAGTTCCCTTTGTTAATGCAGTACAGATATCATAGGTAGGACAGTTAAACGGCTGATTGTGAACGAATGCAATTGCAAGATAATCACATTTGTCAGACATGTTATGACCGGTATTGTACATTTGCATGATTATAACCTTTCAAATATATTATATTACAGATTATGCGGAAGGGGGAAAAAGGTTAATGTCAGAATAAAAAGAAAAGAATAGTACAAAAACAAACAGGTGTCATAGACACCTGTTTGTAATAAGGATATATGTGGTTATCTCAGAGTTAAAACTCTAAATAAGAGGGGACAAAATGTTGAGAATTATCTCAACTCTTTATAAATAGAGTTTAATCTTAATCTGAATATTTTTCAATGTTTATTTATCGACAATAACGAACATCAAAATTTAGTAAATTGTCGAATTACATAAGGGTTTTAAATGTATACTCATATATATTCTGACATTCTGTTTTCCATTTGTTGCACATGGATTCGGCTAAGCCCTCGTCGGGAACGGCAAGAGTGAGTTCTATTAAAGGGGCGTTGTTTTCTTTAACAATACAATGTACGGCATAATCACCGTTTGTAGTTTTGTAATAGTCCGCAGTTGTATTGGCAGTCTGTTTAAGTTCATATCTGTTATCACGGAGAAAAGAGTCAATTTCGTTTTTTATGTCATCTGATATTTTACTGCCGAAGAAGTCTAGCATTTCTTTACCTTTCGGAGTTATGGAATAACTTGTATTACTGCTTGTTACAGATACATTAATCAGTTCATCCTCCTGAAGATTACTTATTATAGTAAGTACCGTAGGATAATCGGTATAACCATTATTGGTAAAAAAATCCATTATTGTGGCATTTGTTAAAGAAAAATCTACCTTATTCAACATATATAAAGTCATTAATTTGTATAATATAGCTGCTTCAACTGCCATGTCTGTATTCCTTTCCTTGGTATGTATTTCTGTTCTTGAATTCATGGGATATATTATTAAGAACATTTTTTTTATCAGCACTCCACGTCGGAGCAATAAGCAGATTTTTGGGACCGTCACCTGTGACTCTGTGGATAACAAAATGGGGTGGAAGTATTTCAATCATATCAACAACGGTCTTTACATATTCCGCCAAAGACAGCTCTTTGAACTTTGAAGAATAATAATCATCTGCAAGGTCAGTATTTTTTAATATATGTAGAAGCTGTATCTTAACACCATTAATATTAAGGTGGGAAAGATATTTTGCACAGGCAAGGTTATCGTTCGCATTTTCACCCGGCAGCCCCACTATAACATGGACTACAACAGGAATATCCACGGCGTTAAGCCTTGCAACGGCATCCTCAAAAACAGCAAGCGGATAACCCCGCCTTATATATCGGGCAGTGGTTTCGTTAATTGTCTGAAGACCAAGCTCAATCCATACCGGCTTTATGCGGTTAAGTTCTGCTAACAGTTCAATTTTATCATCTTCAAGACAGTCAGGTCTTGTTGCAATGGATAAACCACATATTCTGTTATCCTGTATGGCTTCCGTAAATATTTTTTTTAGTCTGTCAACGGGAGCATACGTATTGGTAAAGGCTTGAAAATATGCGATATAACTGTCTCCTGCGTATTTTTTTGAAATCTTTTCAATTCCATAATCTATCTGATTTTTAACAGACAGCAAAGAAGAGGAGGCGAAATCACCGGAGCCTCCTTCACTGCAAAAAATGCATCCTCCGGTGCCGATACGCCCGTCCCTGTTAGGACAGGACATACCGGCATTGAGGGATATTTTGTATACTTTATGGCCAAATAATTCTTTGTAATAATCATTGACTGAATAATAATAGCCGTTCATTTTAGCGGATATTGTCTTTTACTGCTTTGCTTACAACGTCTGCGACTCTTGGGTCAAATGCCTCAGGGAGAATGTTGTTCTCATTAAGGTCTTTTTCATCAACAAGACTTGCGATGGCGTTAGCGGCAGCTAACTTCATATCTTCTGTTATCTGTGCAGCTCTTCCTTCCAAAGCACCTTTAAAGATTCCCGGAAAAGCAACAACGTTATTAACCTGGTTAGGAAAATCACTTCTGCCTGTTCCGACGATTTTAGCACCGGCAGCCTTAGCTTTGTCAGGCATGATTTCAGGAACAGGGTTAGCCATGGCAAAAAGAATGGAATCCTTATTCATGGAAGCAACCATTTCTTCCGTAACAATGTTAGGTGCGGAAACACCAACAAAAATATCTGCACCTTTAAGTGCATCAGCAAGGGAACCGTGTTTCTTTTCAAGGTTGGTAACCTCTGTCATTTTTTTCTGCATCCAGTTAAGACCTTCAGAGTCAGAGGAAAGAATACCTGATTTGTCACACATGGTAATATGTTTAAAACCATATGTAAGCAGAAGCTTTGTGATTGCAACGCCTGCGGAACCTGCACCATTGACAACGACTTTACATTCTTCTTTTTTCTTGCCTGTAACTTTAAGGGCATTAATGATACCTGCCAGAACAACAATTGCGGTACCGTGCTGGTCATCATGGAAAACAGGTATATCAAGTACTGCTTTAAGTCTTTCCTCAATTTCAAAACATCTTGGAGCTGAAATATCCTCAAGGTTAATGCCGCCGAATGCAGGCGCTATATTGATAACTGTTTTGATAATTTCTTCCGTGTCCTGAGTATCAAGGCAGATTGGAACTGCGTTTACATTACCGAATTCTTTAAAAAGAACTGCCTTGCCCTCCATAACAGGCATGGCTGCGTATGGTCCTATATTACCGAGCCCCAGTACGGCACTTCCATCTGAAACAACGGCAACGGTGTTAGATTTGATTGTGTATTTATATGCCTGTTCTTTATCTTTTGCTATGACTTTACATGGTTCTGCAACACCCGGAGTATATGCAAGGGCAAGATCTTCCCTTGTGCGGATTGCACACTTGCTTACTGTTTCGAGTTTGCCATGCCATTGTTCGTGAAGCATAAGAGCTTTTTCATTGTTTGTCATTTTATTCATCCTTTTCTTATTACTTTTTAATCAATTTATAACTTATTGTATCACGCAATTTTTTTTAAGTAAATAAAGACTTTACATTGATGTTTATCTGGTTGTATAATCATTTCTATCTGGATGATCTGATTATTCTGAATACCCCCAACAATTAAGATGAATATTATAGGGTAATGACAATAATGGAAAGGAATGGCATGATACATATTTATGGATAATATGTACATACTGATTATTTGATGATAATGAAAGAAAAGCTTCAGACTTTACCACTTACAACATTGAGGGAAATTGCTAAAGATAAGAATATTAAGGGGACCAGCACGATGAAGAAGGCAGAACTTATTGAAGCATTGCTTGCACTTCCTGAGAATGAGTCAGGAAATGACAGGAATGACAGAAGCGATAAGCATACAGTTAAGACCGGTACAAGCGATGATACTGTGAAACAGGAATATGATCCCGAACTTGTGGACACTTCATCGGAAGCTAACGGAATACTTGAGGTACTTGCGGAAGGTTATGGATTTATAAGATGTGCCAATTATCTTCCGGGAGAAAATGACGTGTATGTGTCACCTGCTCAGATTAAGAGATTCGGACTTAAGACAGGTGACGTTATTATAGGTAATAAGAAGATTAAGAACCAGGGAGAAAAGTTCAGTGCTCTTCTTTATATAAAATCAGTCAACGGTTATTCCGTTGCTGAGGTGATGAGAAGACCTTCTTTTGAGAAGCTTACACCTATATTTCCTAATGAACGTCTTCATATGGAAATATCTTCAAGCAGTACGGCTATGAGGATTGTTGATCTGATTTCACCAATAGGAAAGGGACAGCGAGGAATGATTGTTTCCCAGCCTAAGGCAGGTAAGACCACATTGCTTAAGCAGATAGCCAAATCAATTACCACCAATAATAAAGAAATGCACCTTATTATACTTCTTATAGATGAACGACCTGAGGAAGTAACCGATATTAAGGAATCAATACAGGGTGACAATGTAGAAGTAATATATTCAACATTTGACGAATTGCCTGAGCATCATAAGAGAGTTTCCGAAATGGTTATAGAAAGAGCCAAGAGACTTGTTGAGCATAAGCAGGATGTATGTATACTTTTAGACAGTATTACAAGACTTACAAGAGCCTATAATATTGTGGTTGCACCAAGTGGAAGAACATTGTCGGGAGGTCTTGATCCTTCATCACTTTATATGCCAAAGAGATTTTTCGGAGCGGCAAGAAATATGAGGGAGGGTGGTTCACTTACAATTCTTGCAACAGCACTTGTAGATACCGGAAGCAAGATGGATGATGTTGTATACGAGGAATTTAAAGGTACAGGTAATATGGAACTTGTTCTTGACAGAAAACTGTCAGAGAAGCGTATTTTTCCTGCAATAGATATTGTTAAGTCAGGAACCAGAAGAGAAGATCTGCTTCTTTCCGAAGAAGAACAGGAAGCTGTTGATATTATGAGAAAAGCACTTAATGGCATACGTTCTGACGAAGCTGTTGAGAGAATTATAGATATGTTCTCAAAGACACGCAATAACAAGGAATTCTGTCAGTATATTAAGAAGACGAGATTGATTTAGGAGACATGAGGATAAAATGAAAAAAACAGTAAAAGTCATAGCTGTAACAAGCCTTAGTATTACACTTATAGGTTGTCTTGCATTTATATATATTCTTTTGAGAACTAATATAATTTTTAAAAATCAGACCGTTGCAGATGCCGGAATAAAAGACAATATCAAGCTTGAAGATGTTAGTAAAATAACAGTAACATACAAAGGAGATAAGGCTTTTGCGGGCGGAAGACTTAGAAAGGCGGACTTCGTTGTTGAAGTTACCGAAAACAACGGCAGAAAAGCAGAAATTAATGATTACAAATGTGCTGCTTTTGATGGAGATTACAGACTTAAGGAAGGAAATAATGAAATTGTTTTTTCCTACGGTGAGAATACAGCTTCTGTAGAAGTTGAAGCCGTTAATCCGATGTATCTCGGACTGTATGCACCTACATACGAATATAAGGCAGCCAATAAGGATAAATCAGTAGCCAAGGTGGACAAGATTGAGAATGGTAATCTTTCGTATGCTGAGGCACTTGATAATGTGGCATTTACTGGAGATTCACAGATTGCAGCCCTCATTTCATATAATATTCTTGAACAGAGCAATGTTGAAGCACTTGTAGGGGCATCTGCCGACTATATGGAAGAAAAATTCAGACTTATCGTTGCAAAGGCAACAGGAAAGGATGCCATTGTTGTACATTATGGTATTAATTCTTTGTCAGCATCGGCAGAAGAACGTGAAAGGAGAATTAGCCAGTATACAGAGCTTTTAAGCCGTCTTAAGGCTGAAGTACCGGATACAAGAATAATTGTAAGCGGAGTATTTCCGGTAAGTGATACTATTTATAATAATAAGTTATCATTTGCTTATATTAACCAGTATAATTATGAATTACTGAAGATGTGTATCAATCTTGATATAGAATATTATTCAAATAACCAGTATATTTCCGGACATCAGGAATTATTTTCTGCTGACGGACTCCACCTTACGCCGGGTTTTTATAAAGATTACTGGCTTAAGGATTTGATTCTGACAATGGGACTTTAGAACGAAAGGAATACAGTTATGAAGAAAAAGTTACCGTTTTTTCTTGCTTTGATTATATCCGTACCAATTATTACGTTGATAGTATTTTTACTTGCAGGCGTTAAGGCTGATAATGCCAATGTAGCGGACGGCGAGTCATACATGGCGGCATTGAAGGATGCAGACATTAATAAAATAGAACATAAGATAAATGAAAACAGACAGACAGGATCATCAACAGAACCTGTGACAACAGCTCCGACAGAACCGGTAACAGATTCAGCGACAACAGCTCCGACAGAACCGGTAACAGATTCTGCAACAACAGCTCCAACGAATCCACCGGAGACAAAGCCGGCAAGTACCGGTGATTTCAGTTACAGTAATATAGGATGTTATATACCTTACAGTGTGGATGCCGATAAGGCAAATGCCGCTGCAGACAGCTTTGACGGAAGCCGTGCAAGCTACAGAACTGTATTTGGTAATGCAGCATTTGTAGGGGATTCCGTAATGACAGGTTTTGATGTGTATATGGGACTTCCTAATAATGTCAATGTATTTGCGGGAGTAGGAGCATTTATGGATAAGCACCTTCCTACTGTTATTGACAGCGTGATTGCCAGATATCCAAAGTATGTATTTATCAGATATGGCATTAATGAAATGGGTACAACCACAGTAGAGGCAGATGCTTTTGCATCAAGATATAAAGGCTATATCCAGAAATTAAAGAACGATCTGCCTGATGCAAAAATAGTTGTCCTCGGAATATCTCCCGTAGGAAATGTTGCGGTTGCCAAAGAAACCAGATTCGGAATGGTAAGCGAATACAATACAAGAATTAAGGCTTTCTGTCAGGAAATAGGTGTTGCTTACTATGAAAATTCAGAATTATTTATAAGCAATGCTTCACTTTATTCAAAAGATGGCATTCATTTCAGTAAAGAACTTTACCAGAAGTGGGTAAAAGATATTATCAGAAAAGTGGGTGTTTATTAAATGTCACTTAGAATAAAACAGATGCTTGTAATAGCGGGACTTATCGCATTTATTTTGTATATATCCAATAAGGATTCCTACAGAAATCCTGCTCTGGAAACCGTAATGGAAAGTGTTGAAGAAAGCAAAGTGTTAGGCGATATGATTAAAATGTCACCTACGGATATAAAAAAGGACTACGGATTTAATATAAACGACTATGGAGAAGCGTTTTATTATGGATATGAGTCTATTATGGATTGTGATAAAGTCCTTATTATAAGACTTAATGATGAAAGTACGGGAGAAAGCATAATCTCTATGATTGATAAGAAAAATGATGAATTAAAGAAGCTGTTCCAGTCTTATGCACCGGATCAATATACTATGTTGAATAACTGTATTCTTTCACAAAAAGGCAGTTATATAATATATATTGTATCTGATAAGGCAGAAAAAATAGAAAAGACAGTTATTAAGTGTTTAAAAGGATAGAAGATAATGGTATTCAGTAGTATTACTTTTTTATTTTGTTTTTTACCGGTAGTTCTTCTGCTGTATTATGTTTGCAGAAGCATTGTATGGAAAAATGTGATTTTACTTATTGCGAGCCTTTTGTTCTACGCATGGGGCGAACCTGTTTATGTAATATTAATGATTCTCAGTATTCTATTTAATTATTATGCAGGCAGGGAAATTGAAGCTGCACATAAGAAAAGCTCGTTGGCATTTGCGGTAATAATTAATCTGCTTATACTTGGATATTTTAAATATTCGGGATTCCTTGTGGATACTGTAAACAGTATATTCGGAACATCCTTTGTAAATAAAAGACTTGCACTTCCTATAGGTATTTCTTTCTATACTTTTCAGGCAATGTCATATCTTATCGATGTATACAGAGGAGACAGTAAAGGACAAAAGAACGTACTTACCTTTGCTGTATATATTACAATGTTTCCGCAGCTTATTGCAGGACCGATTGTAAGATATCAGGATATTGAAAACCAGCTTAACGGAAGGACTCCTGATGCAGACGATTTCAGGGAAGGCATCCCTATGTTTGTTAAGGGCTTTTTTAAGAAGGTTGTATTAGCAAATGTAATAGGCTCACTACATACCCAGATATTGGCGATGGGTATGTCCAATATATCCGCAATGACGGCATGGCTTGGTGCGTTGGCATATACATTGCAGATTTTTAATGATTTTTCCGGCTATTCGGATATGGCAATCGGACTTGGAAGAATGCTGGGATTTGAATTTCCTAAGAACTTTGACAGACCTTACGCATCAGGCAGTGTTACGGAATTCTGGAGAAGATGGCACATTTCACTGGGAACGTGGTTCAGGGAATATGTGTATATCCCCCTTGGCGGCAACAGAAAAGGTGTTAAAAGGCAGATAATTAATCTCCTCATTGTATGGGCACTTACCGGATTATGGCATGGTGCGGCATGGAATTTTGTTATATGGGGACTTTATTATGGCATTCTCCTTATTTTTGAAAAATTCGTATATGTTCATCTGCAGAAAAGATTACCGAAATTTCTTAATGTGGTCATTACATTTATTGTTGTGATTATCGGATGGGTTTTCTTTTTCAGCAACAATATGACTGAAGCTGTATCATACCTTAAAGCGATGTTTGGACAAAGCGGATGCAGCCATGACGGAATGGGAGGATTTTTACTGCTTAATAATCTGGTTATGATTATTCTTGCGTGGATTCCTTCAGTATTTGACTTTAAAGAAGGAAAGAAAAAAAGCCCTCTTAAATGGGTGTTATGTATTATGGTATTTCTGATAACAATAGCATTCCTTGTAAGCGAGAGCTACAATCCATTCCTGTATTTTAGATTTTAAGGAGGCAGATGATGAATAAAACTTTTGTAAGAAATTTGACAATTGCCTTTTTGTGTTTTGTGCCTGTATGGATGTTTGCCTGCAAGGATGTTAAATTCTCCGAAAAGGAGAACAGAAATCTGGCATCGGTTCCCAAACTTACATGGAGCTCAATAACCGGAGGCAGGTTTATGGATGATTTTGAAACATATCTTACAGATCAGTTTCCACTCCGTAATCTCTGCGTTTCAATCAAAACTGCAGTACTGAGAGGAACAGGCAGAAGATATATCAATGATGTGTATATAGGCAAAGAAGGGTATCTGATAGCAAAGGAGTCCGTTGCAGACTATAACCGCGTTGACAGACTTACGGAATCCATAAATAAATTTGCCGATAATGTTAAGAATGTATCGGTGGATTTTTTGCTTATTCCAAATACTTCACTCATATATGAAGACAAACTTCCTTATGGTGCCAAATCCAATGAAAAAGAAGTTATAAGCCACATTAACAAGACAGTTTCCGATAAGGTTAATACGATAGATGTAACAGATGTCCTTATAGCCAAAGCAAATGAAGGATTGTATTATAAAACAGACCACCATTGGAAAACTAAAGCAGCTTATTATACGTTCAGACAGTATGCCGCATATAAGGGCATAACACCTGTGAATTATAATTTTTATGATGTTACAGGAAACTTTCAGGGAACACAGTCATCCAATTCAGGTGTTTATTCAACTTATGAGACCGTAACTATTGGGGTTCCTGATAATTCTATCGGAACATATACAGTTGAATATGTTAATGAAGGTAAAAAGACAACTTCACTTTTTGATGACAGCAAACTAAAAGAAAAAGATAAGTATCAGGTGTTTCTTGGCGGAAACTTTGCACAAGTGGATATTACAACAACAGCAGGTACAGGACGTAACCTTATGATAATTAAAGATTCGTATGCAAATTGTTTTATCCCGTTACTGACACCGTATTATGACAAAATTACTGTAATTGATCCAAGATATTTTTATGATGACATATATACACTTATTGAGGCGTACGGAATCAGTGATGTTTTGTTTATGTACAATGTGAATTCCTACGTGGAAGATAATTCCCTTGAAGATATTCTTTCAAAGTCTTAAAAACAACTATTGCATTATTAAAAATAATATGGTATAGTAAGAAAGCTGTTTTGGATTAACAGTTATGTTAAAATTGTTATTATAGCAGAGACCGAGAGGTAAGCTATAGTGAGTTTTATATTAGAGAGGTGAAATTATGAGAGAAGGAATACATCCAGATTATTATCAGGCTAAGGTTGTTTGCAACTGTGGTAACGAATTTGTAACAGGATCAACTAAGGAAAATATCCATGTTGAAATTTGTTCAAAGTGCCATCCATTTTACACAGGCCAGCAGAAAGCTGCTGCTGCTCGTGGACGTATTGATAAGTTCAATAAAAAATATGGCGTACAGAGCAAGTAATTGTATACTTGACTATTAAGCAGAATTATAGGGTTGAGGTTTTAGAATCTCAACCTATTTTGCTATTGAGGTATTTTACACACAGGAGTAATATATGAAATATTCAGGAATTGGTGGTCAGGCGGTCATGGAAGGCGTTATGATGAAGAATAAAGATCATTATGCCGTAGCGGTTCGTAAGCCTGACGGAAATATAGAAGTTAAAAAAGAAGAATTTAAAGGCATATCATCTAAATGTAAACTTTTCAGAGTTCCTTTTATAAGAGGTATATTTAGTTTTATAGATTCGCTGACACTTGGAATGTCAACGCTCACATATTCGGCATCTTTTTATGAAGAGGAAGAAGACACTAAGAAGACAGAGCAGGAAAAGAAAAAATCAGATACGGTTTTTAACGTCATTACAATAATGATTTCAGTTATTCTTGCTGTAGGGATATTCATGGTTGTACCATTTTATTTATCACAGCTGCTCGAAAAGGTTATAAGCTCTAAGACACTTATAATTTTTCTGGAGGGTGTAATAAGGCTTTTGATTTTTATTATTTATATTGTACTTATATCATTTATGAAAGATATTAAGAGAGTGTACATGTATCACGGAGCAGAACATAAGTGCATTAATTGTATTGAACACGGTATGCCGCTTACTGTTGATAATGTAAGGATAAGTTCCAAGGAACATAAAAGATGCGGCACAAGTTTTATGCTTCTTGTTATGTGTATTTCAATTCTTATACTTATGCTTGTAAGATTTGATTCGAGAATTTTGAGACTTGTTGCGAGAATAGTGCTTATACCTGTTATTGCCGGCATATCTTTTGAACTTTTGAGACTTGCAGGAACAAAAGAAAATGTTTTTACTAATATAATAAGCAAGCCCGGTCTCCTTTTACAGAGGCTTACTACAAAAGAACCTGACGATTCCATGATAGAAGTGGGAATCGCATCTGTTGAGGCTGTATTTGACTGGAAAAGTTATCTGAAAGAGAATTTCGGATATGACGAAGGTAGTGAAGATGACCAACAGGGAAATTCTTGAGAACGCAACAAAACGCCTTGACAAAGCGGGAATAGCAGAGGCAGGCAATGATGCATGGCTGCTATTTTCCGAAGCTTTCGGGATGACAAGAACGGATTATCTTATAGATAAAAATGCAGAATGTAATGCGGGACATATACCTTTTTTTGACAGCTGTATTGAAAAGAGGCTTGCCCATATTCCTGTCCAGTACATTCTCGGGAAAGCGTACTTTATGGGATATGAGTTTGAAGTTAATAATAATGTGCTTATTCCGAGATTTGATACGGAGGTTCTTGTGTCCGAGGTTCTTAAATATACACAGGATGATTTTAAAATTCTTGACATGTGTACAGGCTCCGGATGCATAGCCATAAGCTTGTCATTGTTAAGCGGGGCAGAGGTAACCGGAGTTGATATTTCAGAAAAGGCACTTGCGGTTGCCGATTATAATAAGGTCATAAATAAAGCGGACAAAGTTACATTTGTGAAAAGCAATATGTTTGAAAATATAGATGGTGCTTTTAATTTGATTGTATCTAATCCGCCGTATATACCAACGAAAGATATTTTTGAGTTGGAGCATGAAGTTAAGAACGAGGAGCCTATGCTTGCACTTAACGGACATGATGACGGTCTGTTTTTTTACAGGATACTGGCAGAAGAGTCTGCAAAATATCTCAGACATAATGGTGGGATATTTATGGAAATAGGATATAATCAGGCAGAAGATGTCAGAAATTTATTAATAAAAAATAATTTTACAGATATTTCTGTTATCAAGGACCTTGCAGGTCTTGACAGGGTAGTCTGTGGCTGGAGGAAATAATGTTTGAAAATCTTGAAGAAATTTTAATTAAGTATGAAGATATCAATATGGAACTTGCAAGTCCCGATGTTACGTCGGACCAGCGCAGATTTCGTAATCTTATGAAGGAACAAAGCGACCTTACACCTCTTGTAGAAGCATATACAGCTTATAAGAAAGCTAATCAGGATATAAAAGACAGTCTTGAAATGCTTGAAGAGGAAAATGATGAAGAGATGAGGGAAATGCTTAAGGAAGAGCTCTCATCTGCCAAGGATAAGGTAGCAGAGCTTGAAGAAAAGATTAAGATTCTTTTACTCCCTAAGGACCCTAATGATGATAAAAACGTAATTGTGGAAATAAGAGCCGGCGCAGGTGGTGACGAAGCAGCACTTTTTGCGGCAGAACTTTTCAGAATGTATACCCACTACGCAGAAGCCAGAAGATGGAAAGTCGAAGTCGTTAACTCTGATGAAACGGGAATCGGAGGTATGAAGGAAGTTGAATTCATGGTTACCGGACAGGGCGCATATTCCGTATTGAAGTACGAAAGCGGTGTCCATCGTGTACAGCGTGTCCCTGAGACAGAATCAGGCGGAAGAATCCATACATCTACAGCTTCTGTAGCGGTTATGCCTGAAGCAGAGGAGGTAGAAGTACAGATTGATGAAAAGGATATAAGAATCGACGTTATGCGTGCTTCCGGTAACGGTGGACAGTGTGTAAATACAACGGACTCGGCAGTACGTCTTACCCATTATCCAACAGGTATTGTCATCTACAGCCAGACAGAAAAATCACAGATCCAGAACAAAGAAAAGGCTTTCGCATTATTGCGTGCCAAATTATATGATATGGAATGTCAGAAAGCCCATGATGCAGAGGCTGATGCCAGAAGAAGCCAGATTGGTACAGGTGACAGGTCAGAAAAAATCAGAACTTACAACTTCCCACAGGGACGTGTGACCGACCATAGAATCGGTCTTACATTATACAAACTTGATAAGATACTTAACGGAGACATACAGGAAATCATTGATGCATGTATAGCTGCCGACCAGGCTGCGAAGTTAAGCAAGATGGAAGATAAATCATGATTTGAGAACTTCGGCGGATTTAAACAAATAATATCCCGAATGGTCTTCACACTATAAATCAGATATAATATTATTAAAATAATTACGGAGGTGTATTATGTTACTAAAACAAAAGGTTGAAACAATTAAACTTACACAATATATAATGGAACAGTATTGGCAAAAGAATTATGAGCCGCTTATAGAGCATGTATGTGATAATGTTCTCTGGATAGGCCCTTTGGACGATGAGTATGTTCATGGGAAAAAAGCCATGGTCGACAAAATAATGAAAAATAATGAGGATAGACCCCTTGTATATCTTGATGACCAGCAATATGAAGGACTAAGGAGTGAAGCCAATATAAGTGTTGTAGTGGGAAGATACAGAGCATTTACAAAACAGGATTCCGGAGTTATATTGTCGGAGAAGCAGAGAGTTACCTTTATATGGGAAAGAGTAAAGAAAGACGATGAGGCACAACTTCTGATAACACATATTCATATTTCTAATATTTTTCATACCAAGGATGATGATAAACTTTTTTCTTCCAAGGATGGCAGGGAAAATTATGAGTATGTACAGAAAGTTATTGCAGAACACAGTCAGGATAAGACTATTACAATCAGGGATTATACAGGAATAAGATATACGGTCAATTATTCTGACATTATGTATGTGGTGGCAGAAGATAATTTTGCTACTGTTTACCTTTGGCAGAAAGACGAAGTCTTGAGAGTGCGCAGCAGGCTTGTTGGATTTGTGAAGGATTTTCCGGATTACTTTATTAAACCGGGAAGAAAATATTGCATTAATAAAAATTACGTTAAATTCTTTAAAAGCAGAAAACTTATTATGGCGGATGGAAGAGAATTTGCTATACCGAGAAGTTTTGTAACTCCATTCAAAAATGCAATGAAAATATAATCAGTAGTTGCTGCCTGAATTGTTATTATATTCACAATATGATTATCTAAAAACGGAGGATATAATGAGCACAAGAAAGATAGTACTGACAGTAATATTTGAGATTATTGCGATATTTAGCTTTTCTTATTTTATCGTAATGGTAAGATATGCTGGAATTGGGACATCCTTTGCTTTTGTGTGGTTAGGTATGGCATTGTTTTTTGCCGTATGCGGTGCGGCGGTTTTTATCCTGGGAAAAAGAAATGTCAGTTTTCCACTTGCCGTAAAGGTTGTTATAAGTGTATTGGCTGCCGCAATAATTATATTGTTTGCAGTTGTTGAAGGTATGATTATATCGGGAATGAAAGAAAAGACTAATGAACAGTATGATTATGTAATAGTTCTCGGAGCAAGAGTAAGAGGAACAACCGTTACGAAATCATTGCGAAAAAGACTTGATAAGGCTTTCGAATATATTGAAAAAAATGATAATACCATTCTTGTTCTTTCAGGAGGACAGGGAAACGGTGAGGATGTTTCGGAAGCACAGGCAATGTATGACTATCTTGTACAGAAAGGTGTGGACAAATCAAGACTTTTATTAGAGGATAAGTCCACAAGCACTGTTGAGAATATTGAGTATTCTATGAAAATAATAGAAAAAAACAGTCAGAATGCCACAGTGGAAGTTGGATTTATAACCAATAATTTTCATGTATTCAGAGCGGAACTGGTATGCAGAAACATGGGTTATGACATAAAAGGAATACCTGCAAAGTCAGATAATAAATTACTTATCAATTATATGTTCAGAGAATTTTTTGCTCTGGTTAAATATAAAATTACAGGAAATATTTAAAAAATAATACGTTACTTTTCCCCTTTAAATACTACTTACATTATGTAAGAAGTGTTTAAGGGGGATTTTAATGGAATACCTTGAGGATAAAGACATTATTGAACTTTTTATAGCAAGGGATGAAAGGGCAATAACGGAAACGATTCGTAAATATAATTCCAGGCTGCATGGCAGGGTTATGTATATCTTAAATAATATTGAGGATGCGGAAGAATGTCTTCAGGACACATATTTTACTTTATGGGAAAAGGTGGCAGAGGAAAAACCGGGACACCTTGAAAATTATATATTTACAATAGCAAAATTTATTGCATGTAGTAAGTTAAGAAAAAGACTTGCAAAAAAAAGATATGTGCCATTAACCGTAATAGGTGAAGATTATCCTTCATCATCAGATGTTTTTTCGGAAATTTCTTCATACGAGTTGGAAAAATACATATTAGATTTTATAAAAATGCAGAAAAACGAAGTACAGATGATAATATATCTTGATTTTGAAAAAAAACTGTCACTACACGAGATTGCCGATGTAATGGGAGAAACGGAGGGTGCAGTCAAAATGAAATTATATCGTTTCAGAAAAAAACTGAAACAATATCTGATAAATGAAGGATTTGTTTAGTATCAGCAGCTCTACCCTTTTCGCTGATTTTCCGCTATTTGGTGGCTACTGGAATCTCTACCCTTTTCGCCGATTTTCCGCTATTTGGGTAGAGAAAATAATCCCACATCCCAGGAAATCTCTACCTATATGAGAAATATAGGCAGTTTGGGTAGAGAAATGCGGCCGGCGGAAGTTGGAATCTCTACCCTTTTCGGCATTTTTTCGCTATTTGGGTAGAGAAATGCGGCCGGACGGCTACTGGAATCTCTACCCTTTTCGGCATTTTTTCGCTATTTGGGTAGAGAAATGCGACCGGCGGAAGTTGGAATCTCTACCCTTTTCGGCAGTTCTTCGCTATTTGGGTAGAGAAATGCGGCCGACGGCTACTGGAACCTCTACCCTTTTCGGCAATTTTCCGCTATTTAGGTAGAGAAATGAAGCCCCATCCCGTGGAAACGCCGTGGAAACTCCCGTATAAAAGTTGTTGCATATTGTCTAAAATTCTGCTATAGTGTCTGCGTAATATAAAGTCTAAATGGAGGAATTTTAGGAATGAACAAAATTATTGATGTGGTATTTAACAGGGTAGCTAATTATTTCAAGTATGTTATGTGCGTATTTGCGTTCATATCAATTCTTGGCGTATTGATACCAACAAAGGTTTTTGGTTTTTCAGCAGGAAATTATTTTAGTATGGGTAAGAATGCTTTAAGCGGTGGTCCTGCAAGAGCAATCTTCATCATCCTTTTCTGTGCTGCAATCATTTTCATTGCCGTTAAGAAGAATGAACTTATACCAAGTATTGCAGCAGTTGTATTAGCACTTCTTGTTGTAATTATCGCAGGTGTAGGCGGTATGGGTGCTTCTAAAGCACTTATAAGCGGCGGAATGATAATCATCAGATGGGCACGCGTATGGTTATTAGTTACAGCTATAATCAATGCAGCTTTAATGGCTCTTAAGCAGTTTGTTATCAAGAACAACTAATCAGATTACATAATGAACAGAATATAATTTGACCTCCGGTTGTATAGAGCAGCCGGAGGTTTTATATATTAAAATACATCAAGCAAGATGATTAAATTTAATCATTGATATAATTATAAAAAGTGATAATATATATCAAGACTATTGAAATATTTTATTGCGAAAGAAGGACATATAATGAAAAATGCATCTAAATATGAAAGACAATATTTTATGCCACCTGTATGTGAGTACGACTGGGTTAAGAAGGAGTATATAGATAAGGCTCCAATCTGGTGTTCAGTTGATTTAAGAGATGGTAACCAGGCACTTATCGAGCCGATGAGTCTTGATGAGAAGTTAGAGTTTTTCCAGATGCTTGTAGATATAGGTTTTAAAGAAATTGAAGTAGGATTCCCTGCAGCATCTGAAACAGAATATATTTTTATGAGAACTCTTATTGAAAGAGATATGATTCCGGATGATGTAACTGTCCAGGTGCTTACACAGGCAAGAGAACATATTATAAGAAAGACCTTTGAGGCTGTAAAGGGAGCACCTCATGCAGTAATACATCTTTATAATTCAACCTCAGTGGCACAGCGTGAACAGGTATTCCGTAAGGATAAGGAGCAGATTAAGCAGCTTGCCATTGACGGAGCAAAGCTTTTGAAAAAACTTGCCGATGAGACAGAAGGTAATTTTTCATTTGAGTACAGCCCTGAAAGCTTTCACGGAACAGAAGTTGATTATGCGGTGGATGTATGTAACGCGGTTCTTGATGTGTGGAAGCCGGAAACAGGAAATAAGGCAATAATTAACATACCTGCAACTGTAGAGACCGCTATGTCACATGTTTTTGCCACACAGATTGAATATGTCAGCAAACACTTAAAATACAGAGATAACGTAATATTAAGCCTTCATCCTCATAACGACAGAGGTTGTGCCGTGAGTGATGCGGAACTTGGACTCCTTGCGGGGGCAGACAGGATTGAAGGTACACTTTTCGGTAACGGTGAAAGAACGGGTAATGTGGATATAATTTCCGTTGCCATGAACATGTATTCACACGGTATTGACCCTGTGCTTGATTTCTCAGATATGTCAACTATAAGGGAAAAATACGAGAGACTTACAAGAATGAGAGTGTATGAGCGTCAGCCATACGCGGGTGATCTTGTATTCTCAGCATTTTCAGGTTCACATCAGGATGCTATTGCCAAGGGAATGGCATGGAGAAAAGAAAAGAACTGCGATAAATGGACAGTACCATATCTTCCAATTGACCCTGTTGACGTAGGACGTACATATGACTCCGATGTTATCAGAATTAACAGCCAGTCAGGTAAAGGCGGAATAAGCTACATCCTTAAACAGAATTTCAGTATTTCACTTCCTGAACAGATGAGAGAAGAAGTGGGATATGCAGTAAAACAGGTATCAGATGAAGAACACAAGGAACTTTCTCCACAGTGGGTATATGAAATTTTTGAAGGAAAATATATTGATTATAGTCCTAACTTCCAGATTGTCGAAAGCCATTTTAAACAGAATGACGGCATTATGGCTGAGGTAACAATCCAGTGCGGAGACAAGAGAACAATCGTTGATGCTAACGGAAACGGACGTCTTGATGCGGTAAGTAATACAATTAAGCAGTTCTTCGGCATATCTTATGAACTTACTGTTTATGAAGAACACGCGCTTTCAAACGGTTCGTCATCTAAGGCAATGGCTTATGTGGGAATAACATGCAATGGTAAGATGTACTGGGGAGCAGGAATGGATGAAGATATTATTAAAGCATCAATCCACGCTCTTGTTGTAGCTGTTAATAAATTACCCGAGATACAGGGCAACGAAAACAGCGGTGATGACAGACTTCTTACAATGCTTAACTTTATACAGGCAAATTACCAAAATGTAACTCTTGAAGAAATGGCGGTTAAATTCCATTTGTCAGAACCATATATATCAAAATACATTAAGGACAAATCCGGAAAGACCTTTGGCGAGCATGTTGCCAATATCAGGATGAAAAAAGCTAAGTCGCTCCTTAAGAATGGTAATATGACAGTTGAGAATATTGCCTTTGCCGTGGGATATCAGAATGTGGAGCATTTTAACAGATTATTTAAAAAGACGTTTGATATGACACCTGTCCAGTACAGAAACACAAGCAGGGGAAAATAAAACAGGAAATTTATGATTAATATAGGAATATGTGATGACGACAAAAGATGTCGTGATATTTTAAAACAACAAATCATTAATACTATTAATGAAAAAGAAATTTGCTTTGCCGAGTTCTCCAATGCTGGCAGTATGATTGAAAGGAAAGATGACCTTGACGTTGTTTTTCTTGATATGGAGCTGCCGGATATGGATGGAGAGACTGCAGCAAGGCAGGTTGAAAAGGAAAAAGTGGTTATTGTGTCCGGATATCCCGAAGTATTTTACGAGAACTGGGAAGAGTATGCATCTGCATATCTTGAAAAGCCCGTTAATCCCAGGGAATTAAAGAAAATAACAGACAGAGCAGCCATATTAAAGGAAAGTAAGAAAATGGCAATAGACAAAGTAAAGGAATACCTTAAGAAATACAATATGGATGACAAGGTAATGGAGTTTGACGTATCAAGTGCCACGGTTTCACTTGCGGCGGAAGCACTACATTGCGAACCGGGAAGAATCGCCAAAACTATGTCTTTTATATTAAAAGATGGATGTATTGTGGTTGTAACTGCGGGAGATGCTAAGATTGACAACAAAAAATTCAAAACAGTATTTTCACAGAAAGCCAAAATGGTTCCGGCAGAAGATGTGGAAGCTTTGACGGGACATCCTGTAGGCGGGGTATGTCCTTTTGCCTTAAAAGAAGGTGTTAAGGTATATCTTGATGAGAGTCTTAAACGTTTTGAGACTGTATATCCTGCCTGTGGTGCGCCCAATTCGGCAATAGAGCTGACAATTGATGAGCTTACGGAAATATCGGGAGCAGAAAACTTCGTTGATGTGTGCAAATTATAATATAGGTACTTGTTTTTTAAACAATACTTTGATACAATTTGCGTTGGTATGACGAAGAAAAAGAGGTAATGCAATATGATGCATAAAATTAATGTGGTACTGGCTTCAATATTTACGGCAGTTGTGATGGCGGTATTTCCACCGGTAAACTGTTTTTTGTATAGACATCTGTACCTTATTTTGCCTGTTATGGCAGGATTGTGGCTTCTTGCATATCTTGTACTGTTTCTTTTGTTCTGGATTTTTAGTGCATTTGTATCTCTTACGATTAATACTAAAAAGACATACGAGAAGCAGAGCAGGTTTTATTGTAAATTATTTGCCCTGATTATGGAATATGGTGCAATGGTTGCAACAGCCGATATTACTGTTACGGGAATGGAAAAGCTTCCTAAACCATCGGAGGGACGATTCCTGTTTGTATCTAATCATAAATCTGTATTTGATACATTTATCCAGGTAGGAGCTTTCAGAAAATATCCTTTTGCCTTTATATCCAAGCCTGAGAATTTTAAAATAACAATGGGCCACAGATATATGACAAGATGCCGTTATATGGCAATCGACAGGGAAGACGTAAGAAGCGGAGCGAAGATAACAAGACTTGCTTCACAGATGATTTCATCAGGTGACAGCTGTGTCGGTGTATATCCTGAAGGCACAAGAAATAAGACTGACGAGACACTTATTGAATTTAAGCCCGGATGTTTTAAATCCGCAGTATGGGCAAAATCCCCTATAGTAATTGGTGTTCTTCATAACACAGTTGAGATGCACAAGAATTTTCCGTTTAAGAGAACCCCTGTTCATTTTGAAATTATTGAAACAATGCCTTATGAAAAATTTAAAGGCTGGACAACCGTCCAGATATCCGACTATGTAAAGCATAGAATGTTGGAAAGATTAGAATAATGTTTACCGGGTATAAGATTTTTTCTTATATCCGGTTTTTTTTGCCTTTTATTGCTAATACTAATCAAAAGAAGATTTTGCGGAGGCAGTAAATGGGAAAAACAGGTAAAGCAAGCATTATATTTGACAAAGATATATATATTGTTGAAAAAGCGTCAGTTGTAGGGCAGAAAGAGGGAGAGGGCCCGTTAGGAAAGTATTTTGATAATATAGTTAATGATCCGTTCGTAGGAAAAAATACATGGGAAGAGGCAGAAAGTGAACTTCAGAAACTCGTTGTGAAGACTCTTTTAAAAAAATCAGGTCTTACGACTAAGGACATAAGGTATATATTTGCGGGAGATTTGTTAGGACAGTTAATTGCGTCGTCTTTTGGACTTATGGATTTTGAAATACCGTTTTTCGGATTGTACGGAGCCTGCTCCACCATGGGGGAATCCATGAGCCTTGCGGCAATGAATGTGGCGGCAGGGTATGCGGATAATGTCATAGCCCTTACATCAAGCCATTTCGCCAGTGCGGAAAAGCAGTTCCGATATCCTTTGGAATATGGCTCCCAGAGACCTCTTTGCGCTACATGGACGGTGACGGGTTCAGGGGGAGTCATAATAAGCAGTTGTATAAAAAGCGGTATAAGAATAGCAGGAATAACAACAGGAAAAATCGTTGATTACGGAATAACCGATTCAATGAATATGGGTGCGGCAATGGCACCGGCAGCCTGCGACAGCATATATACTAATTTTATGGATTTTGACGTTACTCCGGATTATTATGATGCAATATACACGGGGGATTTAGGAAAAGTGGGCAGGACAATATTACTTGACCTTATGCAGGAAAAAGGTTTTGATATATCTTCCATTCATCATGACTGCGGTATTGAAATTTTTGATGACAGATATCAGGATACCCATTCCGGGGGAAGCGGGTGCGGGTGCAGTGCCGCAACGTTATGTGCACATATATTAAGGAAGATAGAAGAAGGATTTTATAAGAGGGTTCTTTTTGCGCCCACAGGTGCCCTTATGTCAACGATAAGCTACAACGAGGGGCAGTCGGTTCCCGGAATTGCACATTGTGTTGTTATTGAAAGAATTGATGGAGGTGTATATTAATGGATTACCTTATTGCGTTTGTCGTAGGAGGTATAATCTGTGCTTTTGTACAGATTTTAATGGAAAAAACAAAACTCATGCCGGGAAGGATAATGGTTATACTTGTTATTGCCGGAGCAATTCTGGGAGCTGTGGGAGTATATGAGCCATTTGCAAAGTGGGCAAAAGCAGGAGCAACCGTACCCCTTACCGGGTTTGGAAATCTGCTTTATCAAGGCGTAAAACAGGCGGTTGACATGGAGGGCTTTCTCGGTATTTTTACGGGAGGACTCAAAGCAGGAGCAGCAGGAATAAGTGCGGCATTGATATTCGGATATATTGCATCCCTGTTTTTTGACCCGAAGATAAAAAAATAACTGTATTAGCACTTGAAAAATCAAATTGAAAATAGTACCATTATATATAAATAGTACTGTCATGCAGTTATAAGGCAGTTAAGGAGAAAGGAAGTATTTACTATGGAAAAGAAAGATATTGACTGGTCAAATCTTGGATTCGGTTATATCAAGACTGACAAGAGATACGTATCTAATTTTAAAGACGGAGCATGGGATGAAGGTGTTCTTACAGATGACGATAAGGTTGTAATCAGCGAATGTGCCGGAGTTTTACAGTATGCACAGACTGTATTTGAAGGTCTTAAAGCATATACAACAGAAAAAGGCAACATCGTTGTATTCAGACCCGACCTTAATGCTGAGAGACTTGAACAGTCTGCATTAAGACTTGAGATGCCGGCATTTCCTAGAGATAGATTTGTAGACGCAATTGTTGAGACAGTTAAAGCTAACGATGGCTTTGTACCACCTTACGGAACAGGTGCAACATTATATATCCGTCCATATATGTTCGGAAGTAATCCTGTAATCGGTGTTAAGCCGGCTGATGAATACCAGTTCAGAGTATTCTGTACACCTGTAGGACCTTATTTTAAGGGTGGCGCTAAGCCTATTACAATCAGGGTTTCTGATTTCGACAGAGCCGCACCTCATGGAACAGGTAATATCAAGGCAGGTCTTAACTACGCAATGAGCCTTCATGCAATAGTTACAGCTCATAAGGAAGGCTTTGACGAGAATATGTACCTTGACCCTCAGACAAGAACCAAGGTTGAAGAGACAGGCGGTGCGAACTTTATATTTGTAACTAAGGATGGTACACTTGTTACGCCTAAGTCTGACAGTATTCTTCCATCAATCACAAGAAGATCATTAGTATATGTTGCTAAGGAATATCTCGGACTTAAAGTTGAGGAAAGAGAAGTATTCTTTGATGAGATGAAGGATATGGCTGAATGTGGCCTTTGCGGTACAGCAGCAGTTATCTCTCCTGTAGGAAAGATTGTAGACCATGGCAAAGAAATCTGTCTCCCAAGCGGTATGGCTGATATGGGACCTGTAACAAAGAAGTTATATGATACTTTAACAGGTATCCAGATGGGCAGAATTGAAGCTCCTGAAGGATGGATTAAAGTAATCGAATAAATATTAATATAAGAATCTTATCTTAGGACTCCGACTGTATCACAGCCGGAGTTTTTTGCTGCATTTTTTGGATGAATTATGTCAATTATGCTCGTTTATGTTTTAATTTTGCTCATTGGGGGTTACGGCTATAAATGTTGAATGTATATGGCTTGTGAAAGATAAAATATTATATTCAAAAGCTGATGAAGAAAAACTATATATTATGTCAATTGATGGAAATAATAAAGAACTTTTAGTGGATAATGTTGACCCGGTTCAGGTAAATTCAGATGACACATATATATGTATCTTAGATACTAAACGTAAAGTATATGTCATTGAAGAGAATGGATTTAAGTACATAGGAGAATATGATATAGAAGATAACGAGAATCTAATGGGACCTGATAAAGGAAATTTATACTTTACCACATTCAATGAGAATGGCATAGACGTAAGAAAAATAAGTATTACATAGTAAAAAGGGCTGTAAAACAGCCCTTTTATTTAATCTTCTTCAGTTTCGGTTGTTGAACTTTCACTCTCTGATTCTTTTTCATTGTTAAAGTCTGCATTTTCAGGAAGCTTTGCCGTGTATTTGGAAGGATTGATTACATTTCCTTTATGCTTAAGACAATGGTCATCAATGGTCTTTGATGAGAAGGAATATCTGGCATCCTGTATTGTATAAGTTGAAAGGTCAACTTTACTTAAATCCTTGTAAATCTGTATCTTGGTTGTTGTATTAGGACATTCGTCCGTGGCAACTTTTCCCGTATCTTTACAATAAGTTACTTTCTGGTGAATATTGCAATAGTCCGTAGGTTCGGTTCCTTTGACAAAGTATTCGGTCGTGGTTCTGTTTCCGCGCTCGTCATGGTCGCATAGTCCTTCGGCTACTAAAAGGCCCGAATCCTTGCATATCTGTACCGGGATTATATTATCCGGGCGTTCAGGTGCGGAATTATCCTTGCCTTCACAGGCTTTTTTGATTACCTCTGCCCATATACCGACGTGAGGAGTTCCGTATTGTTCGGTCTTAAATTCTCTGTTATTATCATTACCTACCCATATTCCGACAGTAACGGATTTGGAATATCCCACAATCCATTTATCACGGTCACTCTGTGTTGTACCTGATTTTGCAGAAATATAGTTATCTCCCACATTAAGTCCGTGAAGAGTACCGTCCAAAAGAACATTGTGAAGGACATTGCCCATAAGCCATGCGGTAGATTCTTTTAATACCTGTGTCTTGGTTGTTTCTGTATTATCAAGGATAACATTTCCGTCATGGTCAAGTATTTTGGTATAAAGCTTAGGTGTAATAAGTTCACCGTTGTTTGCAAGTACGGTATAAGCCGTTGTAAGTTCCATGTTGGTAACACTGCATGAACCGAGGGCAATAGGGAGATAGTAATCTTTATCGGTAAGTGTTGTGATACCAAAGTTTTTAAGGTAATTAATTCCTGTTGTAATACCTATATCATTAAGGGTGTTAAGGGCAGGAGTATTTCTTGATTCGGAGATGGACTGCCTTAATGTTATATATCCTTTATAAATATCATCATTATTTCTTACTACCTGACCTGTGCTGTAATAAAAAGGAATATCATCATATATCTTACCCAGGGTATATCCTGCGGTATCTATTGCAGGTGCATAGGCAACAAGAGGCTTGATTGAGGAACCCGCCTGACGTGCAGAAGAGGTTGCCCTGTTAAGTATAAGGCTTTCTGTCTTGTTACCACGGCCTCCGATGATAACTTTAACTTCACCCGTGTTGTTTTCTATAACAACCAATGAAGCCTGTGGACCTACCGTATAGGTTGTGGATTCGCTTCCTTTAACTATTTCACCATGGGTCTGTCCGAGAATATATTCTTTATATTCCTGAACATATTTATCTGCTTCTTCCGTGGTCTGGAAAGTAAGGCTTATATTTGAACCGTACTTTGACTGAAGATATTTAAGTAATGTGGATTCTGTGTAATTACCTACATTACCGTCCTCGTCTTTTACCCTGAAACGGCATGTGACCGTATATTCTTCATATCCGTTCCAACTGTTAGGATTGTTGATTATAGCCTCCGCATATTTCTGAAGCTCAGAATCTTCACATGAGTATATAGAAAGACCGCCTCGGTATACAAGGTTGTATGCCTGTGTATAGGTGTAACCCTTGGTTGTCATTAAATCTTCCATTATCTGCTGTATGAGTGCGTCTGTATAGTACGAATATGCGGTTGATGATGAATTTGAAGTATTGTTATTGGCAATTCTTGAATATACATCATCATTAAGGGCTTCATCATACTGTGCCTGGGATATCATGTTGTTTTTAAGCATATTATCAAGCACAAGCTTACGTCGTTCAGCATTATATTCGGCATGACGTATAGGATTGTATTTGGAAGGGTTCTGTGTGATTGCGGCAATTACGGCACACTCAGATAAAGTAAGCTCCGATACATCCTTATTAAAATAATTAAGAGATGCAGACTGCACACCAAGGTTATTGTTGCCAAGATTAATTGTATTAAGGTAATTCTCAAGAATCTGGCTCTTATCAGCAACTTCCTCAAGTTTTAATGCAAGGTATTGTTCCTGTATTTTACGCTTAAGTCTGTCTGAAAGACTGTTTTCATTCTCAACGGAAAATACGCTGTTCTTAATGAGCTGCTGCGTAATAGTGCTGGCACCCTGGGTAAAACGGAGATTATTGGTAATACCTATATAAGCCGCTCTTATAATTCCTTTTGCATCAATTCCGTTGTGGGAAAGAAAACGCTCATCCTCAATTGCGATAAAAGCATTTTTCAGGTTATCGGGAATTTCATCGTAAGTAACGTATATTCTGTTGGCACCGGACGCAACAAGAGTCTCTGTCTCAACATTGTTACAGTCATATACAATGGTTTTGTACTGGGATGGTGTAACATCGTTAATTGTTATCTTAGGTGCTGTTTTGATAATTCCGTTGATTGCCCCGAATACCATTGATGACATTGTGACCGCGGCAAATACAACAAGTACGATAAATACCTTGAAAACGCTTACAAGGATTTTGGATGTAACCTTTTTCTTGGAGGAAGAAAGATCCTGCCTTGCCTTTTTGATATTATTATTAGAAAAATCCATATAGTCTCTCCCGGAATAATGTTTCTTTATTATTTAAAGTATTTTAATGGATTATACCAAATCTTTTCAGATAAATAAAGAAAAAACAGTAAATATAAGAAATCTGTAACACTTTCTTAACAGAGAAAAATATGGTAGAATCAGACTATTAATAACCATAGGAGTTTGTATGAAGGATTTTATCGTAGTTAAAGAAGGTGCAGAGGGCATTTATGAAGAGAAAAAGTCAAGATTTATTGCCAAGGTATATAAAACGGATAACGAAAGCGAAGCCGGTTCATACATAGAAGAAGCAAGAAAAAAATATTGGGATGCAAGGCATAATTGTTATGCATACGTAATAGGAAATAATAATGAGATTACCAGATGCAGTGATGACGGAGAACCATCAGGTACAGCGGGGAAACCTATACTTGAAGTAATTACAAGAATGGGAGTACATAACTGCCTCATAATTGTAACAAGATATTTCGGAGGAACTCTGCTTGGAACGGGTGGACTTGTAAGAGCATATACCGATGCTTCCGTAGCAGCGCTTAATAACAGCCGGCTTGCAACACAGGTACAGGGAGTAAGGTATGTTATTACAACAGATTATAACGGGGCCGGCAAAATACAGTATGGGATGGCCTCTCTTGACGCAATAATAGACGATACGGAATATACGGATAAGGTAACAATGAAGGTAGTGATTGAAAAAGAACGGGAAAAATTACTTATAGATATGGTTACTGAAATAACAAACGGCAGGGCAGTCATATTGAAAGACTGCGAACTGCCGGTTGAAAAAAATATATCACTCTGATGTTTTGTTCTTATAAATTAATTTTGATGTGATAAAGTATGCACCGATTCCATATATAATACCGAGTAAGAGACCGGCAATAACGTCGGTAGGAAAATGTACGGTAAGATATAATCTTGAAACTCCGATAAGCACGGCAAGCACGACTGCCGGAATACCCCATTTTTTGTTCCGGGTGAATATGGCAACGGCTGCAGCAACACTTGCTGAGGTATGTCCCGAAGGAAATGACGAATCCGAAGGCAGTTTTACAAGCATCGTCTGTAAAAATGCAGGGTCAGCCACAAATGGCCGTGTGCGGTTTACAAGATTTTTTATTATAAGATTAGTAAATATAAGCGATAACACAAGTGAAACGGCCATTGTAATTCCAATCTTTCTTGTACGCTTGAAGAATAAAAGCACAACTGCAAGAGCTATCCAGAAGCAGCCTGCGTTGCCAAGGAAAGTAAGACCTTTCATAACCGGGTCAAGTACGGGATTATGAAGCGATTCAAACCAGTGTAATACGGATAATTCCCAATTCATTTTAAATGTCCTTTCTACCAGATATAGTATCGTGAATTATATCATTAAGTGGGGATAATTGCAAACAACAGATAAATAAAAGTTGGCTTAAAAGGAAAATACTGTTATAATAGAAATATAAACGGGGAAAGGTGGCTTAATATATGAGACTTATTTTTATTGGGGCAGACCATGAAGTTACAGGAAGCTGTCATGTATTGGAAGTTTGTGGCAGGTATATTCTTGTTGATTGCGGGATGGAACAGGGAACGGACGATTTTGAGACAGCGGAACTTCCCATGAATATTGCAGATATAGATTATGTACTGCTTACACATGCACATATTGACCATTCTGGAATGTTGCCTTTATTGTATGCCAGAGGCTTCAGAGGAGATGTAATAGCGACTCCGGCTACTGTGGATTTATGCGATATTATGTTAAAAGATTCGGCGCATATCCAGATGACAGAAGCAGAATGGAAGAACAGAAAAGGACAAAGAGCAGGTAAAGAGCCTGTGGTGCCTATTTATGATATGAATGATGCAGAAGGCGTTCTGGAACATTTTGTATCCTGCGATTATGATAAAGTAATGGATTTATGTGAAGGAGTTAAAGTTAAATTTTCCGATGCGGGACATCTTCTTGGATCAGCAAGTATCGAAGTATGGATTAATGAAGACGGAGAAGAACGCAAGATAGTTTTTTCGGGAGATATCGGTAATCTTAACAGACCGATTATTAAGGATCCTTCGTATATTAATGATGCCGATTATGTTGTTATGGAATCCACATATGGGGACAGATATCATAATGCGGATGTAGATTATGTAAGTGAATTAGCCGGAATATGCCAGAGGACTTTTGACAGAGGAGGCAATGTTGTGATTCCGGCATTTGCGGTAGGCAGAACACAGGAGATGCTTTATTACTTCCGTAAAATCAAAGAAGAGGGCCTTGTAAAAGGACATTCATTTGAAGTATATGTAGATAGCCCTCTTGCGGTTGAGGCTACACAGATTTTTAATGAAAATATGGCAGAGTGCTTCGATCAGGAAGCAATGGAACTTGTAAGAAATGGAATTAATCCTTTACGTTTTCCGGGACTTACGCTTTCCATTACAAGTAATGATTCTATTGCAATTAACTCTGATAATAAGCCTAAAGTAATAATCTCTGCGTCGGGAATGTGTGAAGCCGGACGTATAAGACACCATCTTAAGCACAATCTCTGGAGAAAAGAATGTACCGTTGTTTTTGTAGGTTATCAGGCCAACGGAACATTGGGAAGAATGTTGCTTGAAGGCGCAAGTGAAGTCAAGCTTTTCGGAGAGACTATTGAAGTTATGGCTGAAATAGTTAAACTGGAAGGTGTCAGCGGTCATGCAGATAAGGCAGGTCTTATAAAATGGATTACTTCATTTGATAACAGACTTAAACAGGTGTTTGTGGTACATGGTGAAGATGAAGTAAGCACAGGATTTGCGAAGTGCCTTTGTGATGAATACGGACTTAATGCTGTTGCACCTTATTCCGGAGCAGAGTTTGATATGATAAGCGGCAGGTTTGTAAAGGAAGGAGAAAGAATCCTTAAAGCCAAGAAACCTGTACAAAGAAAGGCAAATGACGTATTTGAACGTCTTCTTGCCGCAGGAAGACGCCTTCTTACCGTTATTAAGCATAATGAGGGCGGTGCCAATAAGGATTTAGCAAAATTTGCTGACCAGATTAATTCAATGTGTGACAAGTGGGACAGGTGAAAAGAATGACCAGATTCTATAATGATGAGGAATTATCTAAGATAAAAGAACTTGAAAAAGGAATATTGAAGGATTTTATTGAGCTCTGTGAAGAGAATAATTTAAGATATTTCGGGATGGGCGGTACCTGCCTCGGTGCAGTAAGACACGGAGGATATATTCCGTGGGATGATGATATTGATGTAGGAATGCCACGAAAAGACTATAACAGATTCCTTAAAATAGCGGCGGAAAAATATTCCGACAAATATTATCTGCTTAATGCGGATGAGTTCAGCACATATCCGCTTATGTCAACAAGATGGTGCATTAAGAATACAAAATTTGTTGAGTATGCTTTTATGAATCTTAAGAATTGTCCGCTTGGTATTTTCCTTGATATCTTTCCTTATGACAATCTGGCAGATAACAGGATTGCTAGATTTTTCCAACAGTGGAGAGCATGGTATCTTAGTAAACTTATGATATTAAGGGCTATACCGGAGCCATATCTTGCACAGCAGGGGCTTCTTAAGAAGATAATTCTTTTTGTATGCAGGAATGTCCACCGCGTAATGAAGTTTTTTGGTGTTGACAGAAAGAAACTTTACAAAAAGTGCATAAAGACCTGTATAAAATATAATGACAGACCTACTAAAAAAATTGGATATATATGTGATACAACGCCTCATATGGAGGAGAATTATGTCAAAGACATATTCCCTTGCAGAAAGATGAAGTTTGAAGAATTTGAGATGAATTTCCCAAATCATACGCATGAGCTTCTTGTCAGCGGATATGGAGAAGATTATATGACGCTGCCTCCCGTCAACAAAAGAAAGACACATTTTCCATATATTCTCGATTTTGGAGATGGAAAGGGAGAACGAAGAAGTTAACCGGGAGAGGATGATACGGATATCATGAAAAAATTACTTTTTGTTTATAACCCACATTCTGGGAAAGGACTTATTAAAAATAAATTATGTGATATACTTGATATATTTGCTAAAGCAGGTTATGAGATGACGGTTTGCCCTACGCAGCATGCTATGGATGGATATGACAAGGTATGTGAGGCAGATGGCAGATATGATCTTATTGTATGCAGCGGCGGTGACGGAACACTCAATGAAGTTATCTCAGCCGTTATGACACACCGTATGGCAAAGCCTAAGATAGGGTACATTCCGGCAGGCTCAACTAATGATTTTGCAAAAAGTCTGGGTATTCCCAAAGATATGGTTAAAGCCGCAAAACTAATATCAAATGATAATTCTTTCTTGTGTGATATCGGTGTAATGAATGAAAGATTTTTTAATTATGTTGCTGCATTCGGAGCTTTTACCGATGTGTCATATAAGACACCACAGAGTATGAAAAATGTTCTCGGACATCAGGCTTATATAGTTGAAAGCCTGAAGAGTCTTAGTAAGATAAAAGCATACAATATGAAAGTTACCTGTAATGATATAACCATTACGGGAAATTATATCTACGGAATGGTTGCTAATTCAAAGTCCGTAGGTGGCATGAAGGGTATTACCGGTAAAAATATATTGCTGGATGACGGATTGTTTGAAGTAATTCTTGTCAGAGAAGCCAAGAATCCATTGGAATTGCAGCAGATTGTTGCCGGACTTTTTTCAAAAAACCAGGACAGTCCCATGGTAGACAGATTTAAAGCGTCAAAGGTAATTTTTGAAAGCGATAAGTCAATAAGCTGGACTCTTGACGGTGAATATGCGGATGACCACCAGCTGGTGGAAATTGATGTATGTCCCAAAGCAATTAATATTATTAAAGGATAGAATTTAATTCAGGAAGATAACTGCTCTTGCAGACGGATGACAAGGACTCAATATCCTTGATTACATTCCGGTTAAGAAGAGCAGTTATATTTTTGTCCGGATAATTTTTATTAATAGTATTAATTAACGCAAGTACACCACAGTATTTAAGATAGGTATTATCACTCTTAAGACAGGCACTTACGGCTATGTATTGTCTGTCGGAAGCTGATACAAAACCGGATGAACAGGCATAACCTTCCATAATGTCAATAATTTCAGATGGACTTAAAGTTTTGGATTTATAACATGCTTCATTGGTAAAAGGGACATATCCTGCGAAAAACATTGATTTTTTAGGAACTGTATAAAAATCTCCAAGGCAGGGATAATGTAAAGCAAGTTTGTTCATTGTAACAATGAAAGTGTTTTCATTAATTCCGGCTTTATCCGGATCGGTAACACCTTCACTTAAGGTATTGGCACTTTCTGCAAGCCTATTAAGGTAGTTGTTATCTATTGAAGCAGAGCGGATATTGTTGTAACCCATAAAGCCGAGACGGTTATACACGGGCATGAAAGTCAGCGTGAATATCATAAATGCCGTTGCAAGAAAACAGCAGAAATTTAATAAGGTTTTTTTGAGACGATATGTAAACAGGTAGATATTACCTGCTTTTTTTGACTTTATAAAGTAAATAGCAAGTCTTATGCATGAAAAACATAATAATGCGATGAGAATAAAAACAACAATATCCGCTACGGAAAAATTGAATTTAGCAGAAAATGCCGACAGGAGATACTTTAATTTTACTGAGATATTTTCATAAAAGTTTGTTGCAAATATCACACTGGAAAAAAACATAATATTAAGCAATCCGCAAAAGCTAAGGAGCGATGCCAGTATTATGATATATATCCGTGTATTAATGAACTTAATCTGTATCTTTTTATTTTCTGCCATAATGAACCTCCGGTTGTCCTTATTCTTGTATTTTAAGCCTGAAAATTGTACATTTCAATAAAAAATAATTAAAACAGTCTGTTTACTTAATAATATTAAGTATAAAAAGGTATGACATAATATTATTAGTATCCTGGACTTAATTTAATTAAGAAGAAGCGATTTGATGGATTTGAAACAATGAATAAATTGAATGTTTAAATGTTTTCTGAACTAAATAAATATCTGAAAATATATTTAATATAATAAAAAAAACAAATTATCTGACAAAATAGCAAAATGTTCCTGTTTACAATTTTCCCGACAGGGAGTATAGTGAGAAAAATTAATCATAACGATGAAAGGAAGTACACGATGGATAAACAGAATGAACGTAATACAGGCTTATATAATAAGTCGTTTGAACATGATAATTGTGGTATAGGTGCTATTGTAAACATCAAAGGCATTAAGACGCATAAGACTGTTGAAAATGCACTCAGCATAGTTGAAAATCTTGAGCATCGTGCAGGAAAAGATGCAGAAGGAAAAACCGGTGACGGCGTGGGTATTCTCCTTCAGATTTCCCATAAATTTTTTGAAAAGGCAGCTAAGAACCTTGGAATTAATATAGGAAAGGAAAGGGAATACGGCGTAGGAATGTTCTTTTTCTCCCAGGACGAGTTTAAGAGAAAACAGGCAATGAAGATGTTTGAGATTATTGCCCAAAAAGAAGGACTTGAATTCCTCGGCTGGAGAAAAGTACCTACAAGACCGGAAGTGCTGGGTAAAAAGGCACTTGATGTTATGCCGGGAATTTACCAGTGTTTCGTAAAGAAGCCTGAAGACTGTGAAGAGGGACTTCCTTTCGACAGAAAGCTTTATATATTAAGGAAAGTGTTTGAGCAGAGCAACGAAGATACCTATGTTGTATCCCTTTCAAGCAGGACAATAGTATATAAAGGAATGTTCCTTGTAGGACAGTTAAGAACATTTTTTGAGGACCTTAACAGTCCGGATTATGAATCAGCCATTGCACTTGTCCACTCAAGATTCAGTACCAACACCAATCCAAGCTGGAGAAGGGCGCATCCTAACAGATTTATAGTTCATAATGGTGAAATCAATACAATTAAAGGTAATGCCGACAAGATGCTTGCCAGGGAAGAAAATATGGAAAGCAAGTATTTCAAAGGCGTAATGCACAAGGTAATACCTGTTGTCAATACAGAAGGCTCCGATTCGGCAATGCTTGATAATACTCTTGAATTCCTTGTAATGAGCGGAATGGATTTACCGCTTGCCGTAATGATTACAATTCCTGAGCCATGGACGCATAATAAATTAATCAGCAGGGAAAAGAAAGATTTTTATCAGTATTACGCAACAATGATGGAACCATGGGACGGACCTGCATCAATTCTTTTCTCAGACGGGGACATAATGGGAGCTGTCCTTGACAGAAACGGATTAAGACCATCCCGTTATTATATTACAAAAGACGGTGAACTTATTCTTTCATCAGAGGTTGGCGTACTTGACATAGACCCTGCCAATATTGAGATTAAAGAAAGACTTCATCCGGGCAAAATGCTTCTTGTCGATACGGTTGCAGGCCGTGTTATCGATGATGAAGAACTTAAGGAAAAATACGCTTGCAGAGAGCCTTACGGTGAATGGCTTGACAATAACCTTATTGAACTTAGGGACTTAAAGATTCCTAATAAAAAGGTAATCGAATATGAAAAAACAGAGCGTGCAAGACTTCAGAAATCCTTCGGATACACATACGAAGATTTTCATTCAATTATCCTGACAATGGCAAAAAACGGCGGAGAGCCTATCGCAGCCATGGGTGTTGATACGCCGCTTGCACCTATTTCAAAACAGAATCCTTCATTATTTGAGTATTTCAAACAGCTTTTTGCACAGGTAACCAATCCTCCTATCGACTCACTCAGGGAGAAAATTGTAACATCAACGGCAGTATATATAGGAACAGACGGAAATATTCTTGAGGAAAAAGCAGAAAACTGCCATATGCTCAGAATTAACAATCCGATCCTTACCAATACGGACTTGTTGAAGATTAAAAATATGAACAACGAGGGATTTAAGGTAGCTGAAATTCCTATTACCTATTATAAAAATACATCCCTTGAAAAAGCTATTGAAAGAATGTTCATGGAGGCTGACAGGGCACACAGCGACGGCGCCAACATACTTATACTTACAGACAGGGGCGTGGATGAAAACCATGTGGCAATTCCTTCACTTCTTGCAGTATCGGCTATGCAGCAGCACCTTGTTGTAACCAAGAAAAGAACAAGCGTTGCCATGATTCTTGAAAGCGGCGAACCAAGAACGGTTCATCATTTTGCAGCACTTTTAGGTTATGGTGCCTGTGCGATTAATCCATATCTTGCACAGGATACAATCAAGGAATTAATTAATATCGGACTCCTTGACAAAGATTACTATGCGGCAGTAGACGACTATAACAAAGCCGTTATATCAGGAATTACCAAGATTGCGGCTAAAATGGGTATTTCAACAATCCAGTCATATCAGGGTTCAAAGATATTTGAAGCAATCGGTATTGCACCTGAAGTTATTGATAAATATTTTACCGGAACTGTAAGCAGAATAGGTGGAATTACCCTTAAAGATATTGAAAATGACGTAAATGCAAGACATTCAAGAGCTTTTGACCCACTTGGACTTACTTCAGATGAGACTTTTGACAGTGTGGGCAGCCATAAATTAAGAAGCGGAAAAGAGGAACATCTCTACAATCCACAGACAATCCATCTTTTACAGCTTGCAACAAGAACAGGTGATTACAATACTTTTAAAGAGTATTCAAAACTTATAAACGAAGAAATGGATCCTGTAACCATAAGAGGACTTATGGATTTCAAATTCCCTGAAAAAGGAATCCCTATCGAAGAGGTTGAAAGTGTTGACTCAATCGTAAAGAGATTTAAAACAGGTGCCATGTCTTACGGCTCTATTTCAAAAGAAGCCCATGAAACGCTTGCTATAGCAATGAATATGCTTCACGGACGTTCAAACAGCGGTGAAGGCGGTGAGAGCATTGACAGACTTACACCGGGTACTGATGGACTCAACAGATGTTCGGCAATCAAGCAGGTGGCTTCCGGACGTTTTGGCGTAACTTCAAGATATCTTGTAAGTGCCAATGAAATCCAGATTAAAATGGCACAGGGCGCTAAACCGGGTGAAGGCGGACATTTACCCGGAAAGAAAGTATATCCTTGGATTGCAAAAACAAGACTTTCAACACCGGGCGTAAGCCTTATATCACCACCACCTCATCATGATATTTATTCAATCGAGGACCTTGCGGAACTTATTTACGACCTTAAAAATGCTAACGATAAAGCAAGAATTTCCGTAAAACTTGTATCAGAAGCAGGTGTAGGTACAATTGCGGCAGGTGTAGCAAAAGCGGGAGCACAGGTAATCCTTATCTCAGGATATGACGGAGGTACAGGAGCAGCTCCAAGAACCTCAATTCACAATGCAGGACTTCCTTGGGAACTTGGACTTGCGGAAGCACACCAGACACTCATAATGAATGGCCTCCGTAATAAAGTTGTGGTTGAAACAGACGGTAAACTTATGACCGGACGTGACGTAGCCATTGCCTGCCTTTTAGGAGCAGAGGAATTCGGCTTTGCAACAGCACCTCTTGTAACACTTGGATGTGTAATGATGAGGGTATGTAACCTTGATACATGTCCTGTGGGAATTGCGACACAGAACCCTGAACTCAGAAAGAGATTTGCAGGTAAACCTGAATATGTAGTTAATTTTATGAAGTTTATTGCAGAAGAACTTCGTGAATATATGGCAAAACTGGGTGTCAGAACACTTGATGAGATGTGCGGACGTTCCGATTTACTTGTCCAGAAGACAGACGAGATAAAAGACAGAATAGGCAAAATCGACCTTTCATCAATACTTAACAACCCATTTGCCAATAATGAAAAAATGGATTATGAACATAAGAACTGGTATGATTTCGGACTTGAAAAAACACTTGACACAACAGTCCTTAAGAAACAGCTTATGCCGGCACTTCAGAAAAAACAGAAGAGAATTGTTGAGGTAGATGTAACTAACACAACCAGCAGGGCGTTTGGTACAATGTTCGGTTCTGAAATTACAAGACTTTACGACGATAAACTTGACGAAGACACATACACAATCAAGTGCCACGGAAACGGCGGACAAAGCTTTGGTGCATTTATTCCAAAAGGACTTACCATTGAACTTATCGGAGACTCCAACGACTACTTCGGTAAAGGTCTTTCAGGCGGTAAACTTGTGGTATATCCACCTGCAGCTTCTACCTTCAAATTTGATGAAAATATTCTTATAGGTAACGTTGCTTTATACGGTGCTACAAGTGGTGAAGCCTATATAAACGGTGTGGCAGGCGAAAGATTCTGCGTCCGTAACTCAGGTGCCACGGCAGTTGTTGAAGGTGTGGGAGAACATGGCTGCGAATATATGACAGGCGGCTGCGTTGTAGTTCTTGGCAGAACCGGAAAGAACTTTGCCGCAGGTATGAGCGGCGGTACGGCTTATGTGCTTGATGAGGACAACAAGCTTTATCTTAACCTTAACAAAGAGCTTGTAAGTTCGGAAGTTGTTACAGACAAGTATGATGTAATACAACTTAAAGAACTTATCCAGAAACATGTTGCATACACTAATTCTGAAAAGGGCAAGAAAATACTGGATAATTTCAGTGAATATCTTCCTAAATTCAAGAAAATTATGCCACATGATTATAAGAAGATGTTAAATACAATTGTTCAGATGGAAGAAAAAGGTCTTTCAAGCGAACAGGCACAGATAGAAGCATTTTATGAGATGACCAAATAAACAGGAAGGAGCAATCAAAATGGGAAAACCAACAGGATTTATGGAATATGACAGAGTCGACAGCGAGGCTTTTGACCCAAAAGAGAGAATTAAAAATTTTAATGAATTTCATACACCGCTTTCACCTGAAAAACAGCGTACACAGGCTGCACGCTGTATGGATTGCGGAGTTCCTTTCTGCCAGTCGGGAAAAATGCTCAAAGGAATGATATCAGGCTGTCCTTTGAACAATCTTATTCCCGAATGGAATGAACTTTTATACCTTGGAAATTACAAAAGAGCATATCACCGTCTTGCCAAAACAAGTAATTTTCCTGAATTCACTTCAAGAGTATGTCCGGGTCTTTGCGAAAAGGCTTGTACATGCGGCTTGAACGGCGATGCCGTTACCACCAAGGAAAACGAAAAAACAATTATTGAATATGCTTTTGAACATGGTTACGTTAAGCCTAAAATCCCTGCTGTGCGCACCGGAAAAAAAGTTGCCGTAATCGGTTCCGGTCCTTCGGGACTTGCAGCAGCGGACCTTCTTAACATGAGAGGCCATAGTGTTACCGTTTACGAAAAATCAGACAGACCGGGTGGACTTCTGATGTACGGAATACCTAATATGAAGCTTGAAAAACATATAATTGACAGACGTATCAATTTAATGAAGGAAGAGGGCATTGAGTTTGTAACAGGTGTGAATGTCGGAGCAGACATTAAAGCCAACAAACTCTTAAAAGAATATGATGTGGTTATTCTTGCCTGCGGTGCCGGCAATCCAAGGGATATTAAGGCAGAAGGCAGGGATGCAGAGGGCATATATTTTGCGGTTGATTACCTTAAATCAGTAACAAAGAGCCTTCTTGATTCAGACTTCAAGGACAAAAAATACATTGACCCTAAGGGTAAAAATGTTGTTGTAATCGGTGGCGGTGACACAGGAAATGACTGTGTCGGCACATCAATAAGACTTGGCTGCAAATCAATCACACAGCTTGAAATGATGCCAAAAGCCCCTGATTTCAGAACAGCCGACAATCCATGGCCACAGTGGCCAAAGGTCTGCAAGACGGACTACGGACAGGAAGAAGCCATCGCAGTTTTCGGCCATGACCCAAGAATATACCAGACCACAGTCAAAGAATTTGTCAAGGATAAAAACGGAAACCTTTCAAAGCTCATCTGCGTAAAACTTGAATCCAAAAAAGATGAAAAAACAGGCAGGATGATGATGGCAGAGGTTGCAGGCAGCGAATTTGAGCTGCCTTGTGAAATGGTTCTTATTGCAGCCGGCTTCTTAGGCTCGCAGAAATACGTTACCGATGCGTTTGGCGTTGAAGTTGATGGCAGAACCAACGTTAAGACCGCACCTGATTCTTTTGCCACCAACGTACCTAAAGTATTTACAGCAGGTGACATGCACATCGGACAGTCTCTCGTAGTCCGTGCAATCAGGCAGGGACGTGACGTTGCAAGGGAAGTTGACAAATGCCTCATGGGATATACCAATCTTGAATAAAACAAAGCTTTATTGAAATTCGGCGCAATATTCACATTCATGGATATTGCGCTGTTTTTGTGAGGTGGGGGGAGGAGATTATGGAAGTCAAGAAATTATAAAAAGAGAAAAATACTTACGCCGATGAAGAGTGATGAGATGGTCGAGGGTGGAGAAATAGGCTCCAATTTTGTCCTGTTCTTTCTTGGTAGGAAACATAAAAGCAAGATTTCCAAGCATCTTTCCAGATACCTCAGCAAAGGTTGAACCAGATGCTACTCGCTCAGCTTCTTCTTTTATAAATTTACTCATAGAGTAAACAAAATATGGGTTAGTTTCATCATTCAATACCATAGATTGAAACCCTTGATTTGTTGCTCCTAAACGGCGTAAAATCGCTGTTTTCCCTATCCCGGCTCTGCTTGTAAAAAGCACTGTTTTATCAGCAGGTAAAATCTTCGCTGAACTCTTTTCTAAGCCTAATTTTGTAATCTTTCTTTCGCTACCGTCTACATAAATTTGGTCATTAATTTCTGCCGGAGCATACCAATCAATATCTCCATCCCAATACTCTGGAATATTAGTACTTGGTGTCCCTCCTCCGACAATTTCTGCCACCTCTGACAACTTACGCTGTTCCCAAGCTTCAACAGTAAAAAATAAATTGATTAATCTGTCAGAAGTTAAAATTATTTAATAAAAACGCTTGCAAATTTCTGCTAATGGAAGTAAGATATATGTAATTTAATTAAATTACACAGGAGGAACAAATGGAGCAAATCTTATTAAAACATATTTTTAAATTTTCATCAGGCAAAAATATAACAAGAATGAGCGACAGGGCAGCCTGTGTATATACATCAGAGGATTTTGAACGGGATTTACATAATAATAACAATTACGCTGAATCCAAGTGTATAATTAATCTTATCAAATCTCAGGCAGCTCCTATGTCAAGGGAATCCATTGGCAAAGAGGTAATATCTAATTTTCTGGTATGTGAATTTGACCCGGATATACTTAATCCGTGGTATTTTTGTTATGAATTTAATGAAGGTACTGATGTTGAGCAACAGATATTGAAATATCACCAAGGTAATACGTTGAGCGTCAAGAAATTGAATATAAAAATTATAGGAGATTTAAAGATTAAATTGCCGGATTTGAAGAAACAGAAAATAATTGGGGAAATGTATCGGAGAGCAATAGAAATTTATGATTTGATGTTGCATCAGGCTGACAATTACAGAAAACTATCAAGAGAAATAATAAAAAAAATGGAGGATAATTAAAAATGGCAGAAGGAAAGGATTTATTACAGGTATTATGGAATGGAGCAGATGTGCTTAGAGGTAAAATGGATGCCAATGAGTATAAGACATATTTATTAGGACTTGTTTTTTATAAGTATTTGTCAGACTCATATTTATCAAGTGCTTATGATATGCTTATGAATAAAGAACCGGAAACATTGGAAGAAGCACAGAAAGTATATGAAGAAGCATTAAAAGAGAGTGATGCGGCAGAGCTTCTTGATGAACTTAAAAGTTCACTTCATTATACATTGGAAGCTGATATGACATATGTAAGCATACTTAATGATGCAAAAAATAATTGCTTTAATCGTGAAAAACTTCAATCTGCATTTAACAGAATCCAAGAGTCGGATGAGCTTTTTAATGGATTGTTTGCTGATGTAGATTTATATTCTACAAGGCTTGGAACAGGAGATCAGAAACAAAGTGCGACAGTTGCGGAAGTAATTAAAGTGCTTGAAGGAGCTGACTTAATACATACCAAAGGAGATGTGCTTGGAAATGCTTACGAATATCTCATTGGTCAATTTGCTTCAGAAACAGGTAAAAAAGCAGGTGAATTCTATACGCCACATGGACCGGCACAGATTTTATGTAGAATTGCGATGAGTGGACAGGAGAATAAAAAAGGACTTCAGGTGTATGACCCTTGTATGGGATCAGGCTCACTTATGTTAAGCTGTAGGAATTATTCAACGTTACCTGAATTTATAAAATATTATGGACAGGAATTAATGCCTTCAACTTATAATCTTGCGAGAATGAATATGTTTTTGCATGGAGTTTTACCGGAAAACCAGCATTTGAGAAACGGTGATACATTGGATGCCGACTGGCCAACGGGTGAGGATACTGAATTTGATGTTGTAACAATGAATCCACCTTATTCAGCGAATTGGTCGGCTGCGGAAGGATTTAAACAGGATGAGAGATTTATGGATTACGGTGGCAAACTTGCTCCAAAATCTAAGGCTGACTATGCCTTTTTGCTTCATGGATTTTATCATCTTAAGCAGACAGGAACAATGGCAATTGTATTACCTCATGGGGTACTTTTCCGAGGCGCTTCCGAAGGCGATATAAGGGAAATTTTATTAAAAAATGGATCTATTTATGCTGTAATCGGTCTGCCATCTAATATGTTTTTTAATACATCAATTCCTACCTGCATAATTGTATTAAAAAAACATCGTGAAGGCAGAGATGTTCTTTTTATTGATGCATCTAAGCAGTTTGTAAAAGAAAAGAAACAGAATGTCATGAATGATGAGCATATCGACCATGTATTAGAACTTTACAATAACAGAAAAAATGTGGATAAAGAGGCATATGTTGCTTCTTATGAAGATATTGTTGCCAATGATTACAACCTTAATATACCAAGATATGTTGATACAACCGAGGAAGAGGAAGAAATAGACCTTGCGGCACTTATAAGTGATATAAAGGAAACAGATAAATCAATTAAGGAAACAAACTCTGCTTTTATTTCTATGTTGAAAGACCTAAGTTTTACAGACGAAACAGATAAATGTATGATTGAAAATCTTATTGAAGTACTTGGGGAGGAGTAAGTTATGAGTAAAAAACCTAATATTAGATTTAAGGAATTTAGCGACGATTGGGAACAGCGTAAGTTGTCAGCGGTTGCAACAATGCATGCACGAATAGGCTGGCAGAATTTGCGTACATCGGAGTTCCTTGATAGCGGAGATTACCTCTTAGTAACAGGTACTGACTTTGAAGATGGTCGAATAAATTATGCTACTTGTCACTACGTAGAACGTGAACGCTATGAACAAGATAAGAATATACAAATTGAGAATGGAAGTATTCTTATAACGAAGGATGGAACACTTGGAAAAGTAGCGTATGTTCAAGGTTTATCAGTGCCTGCAACATTAAATGCCGGTGTGTTTAATGTGGTAATAAAAGACGAAAAGGTAGTTGATGGAAAATACTTATTTCAGTATTTAAAAGCCCCATTTTTAATGGACTATGTTGATAAAAAAGCAACTGGCGGAACTATAAAACATTTGAATCAAAATATCCTTGTGGACTTTCCGATAGTGATGCCTTGTGTGGATGAGCAAACATTGATAGGTCTATATTTTGAACAGTTAGATAACCTCATCACTCTTCATCAGCGTAAGTGTGATAAGCTAAAAGAATTAAAAAAACACATGTTGAAAAAAATGTTTCCAAAAAATAATGAAAAATTTCCAGAATATAGATTTGATGGATTTACTGACCCTTGGGAACAGCGTAAGCTAAATGAATTTACGAAATATAGTTCGTCGACGTTAACGGTTAAGGATATTGATGAAAATGGTAATTATGATTTGTATGATGCTAATGATTTAATCGGAAGAACAGATAAGTCGGCGTTACTAGTTGATTATATTTCAATTATTAAAGATGGTGCAGGAGTTGGCAGAGTTAGAAGATTACCTAAAAACTCATGTATTTTAGGTACTATGGGGGCAATAATACCCCAGAATATTGATTATGATTTTTTATTCTCTGTGTTAGAAAAAACAGACTTTACGAAGCTAACAAGTGGTGGAACTATACCTCATATCTATTTTAATCAATATGGGGAAAAGTATTTTTTTGTTCCATCATTAGAGGAACAGGTAAAGATTGGAGCCTATTTCTTCAACCTTGACCACCTCATCACTCTTCATCAGCGTAAAGTAGATAACCTTAAAATTTTAAAAAAATTTATGCTGAAAAAGATGTTTGTATAGACAGGAGGGACTAAAATTTGGGAAAGATAATATTGTATCATGGCAGTCCTTCAAAAATTGTTGTTCCCCAATATGGATTAGGTGAGGAAAAACATGATTATGGAAAAGGATTTTATCTTACGGAAAGTGTAGATCTTGCAAAGGAATGGTCAGTTTGCCGACCGGAAGAAGCCGAAGGATGGGTTCATAAGTATGAATTAGATGTTACTGATTTAAAAATACTGGATTTCCAGAAATATAATATTTTGGCATGGCTGGCAGAATTGATGAAGCACAGAGACGCAGATGATTCAAAGCGTTATAAGGTTTTATCATCGAAGTTTATAGAAAAATATGGCATTGATTCAGATGAATATGATGTTATAAAAGGCTGGAGAGCTGATGCATCGTATTTTTATATTGCGAAAGAATTTGTACGCGACAACATAGATATTGAAATACTTGAAGAATTACTTACACTTGGTGGATTGGGAATTCAATATTGCGTCAAAACAGAGCTTGCATATTCAAAATTGAAAGAAATAAATGATGGATTATGCAACATCAATTACGAAGAGTTTAATAATAAGTATAATGACCGTGATGTGAAAGCAAGAGAAAAAATGCGTGCATTGGTTAATTCGGATGCAAATAAGGTAACAAATGTGTTTAGTACACTGATTGGGAGGTAATATATATGCCGGCATATTCAGAATCATATCTTAAAGAAGTTGTTGAAAATCAGGGAAAACTTTTTGATTTTGTGTCACAAAATTATCCGCAAAAAGATACTGCCGATTTTATAGAAAAATATATGACAGGCAGGACAAGAAAGAGTATTGATGAGTCACAGGCTTATGTTAGTACCATGGATGTTGCTGAGTTATGGGAATATTTTTGTAAAAATGATAATTTTAGTTTTAAAGATGGAAGCGCACTTAAAGGTTTTATGCCGAATTGGATAGGCGAATTTTATGCGTATTATCAATGGTATTATGATATCCCAAGCAGTGAAGTGATTAAGAAAGTTCCTTTGGATTTTTTGATAAAAGCATATAACGGTCTCCATGATTTAGAACTTAATCTGGCAGTAAAAAAAGTTGGAAACGGAAATCCTATTCTACAATGATTATTAATAATGCGTCTCACAGTAGATAATAGAAGTATAAAAATTGTAATGAAAATAAATTGGAAAATATTAAGATAATCAGATTGATTTTTTAGCTATTTCTGCATATACTATAGGTAGGATAAAGTAATGGAGGTGTTTACTATGGCAATTGCAGCAGATCTTTTACAAAGTCTTGTTCCTATTTCACAATTCAATAAAGGCCAAGCAGCAAAGATATTTGACAGGCTTCATTCGGAAAGAGAATTAATTGTTTTAAAGAACAATCAGCCCTCAGCAATTATATTATCACCAGAGGAATATACCAGATTAACAGAAATTGAGGAGGATTATTATCTTTTGTTGGAGGCAAACAAGCGTATAGAGGAGAACGGAGATAATAAGACAGTTTCATTAGATTCTGTGATGAATCATCTTGGAATCAGTAAAGAAGAACTTTTGGAAGCAGAGGATGTAGATATCGAATGACATGGAATATTGAGTTTTTAGAAGAAGCCCAAAAAGATATGAAAAAGCTTGACCATTCAACTCAAATACAAGTGTTAAAGGGTATTACAAAAGTAAGCGGGAATCCATTACCGGCTGAAGAAGGTGGATATGGAAAGCCTTTGGGTAATAAAAGTGGTACAAACCTTACAAATCTCATGAAGATAAAATTTAGGGATTTGGGTATCCGGGTTGTCTACAAGATTGAGAGGATTGATGGAGTGATGAAGATTATCGTTGTTTCTGCCAGAACGGATGAACAAGTTTACAAAGAAGCAGCAAAAAGAAGAGAAAAATATGATTTATAGTAGAATGAAAGGAAAAGCTGTTATTAGGAAAGATTCTTAATAGCAGCTTTTTAGTGGAAAAGAGAAATATGGTTTTCAGACTATTTATCCTAGATTTCCCCAGAAAATTTGTGTAATGTAAAATGACTATTTTTATGCTCTAACTTGGGAACAGCGTAAGCTGGGAGAACTATTATCATTTTTAAAAGATGGCACTCACGGAACTCACGCTGATGCAGATGATGGACCATTGCTATTAAGTGCAAAAAACATTAAGAATGGTGAAATATATTGGGATGAAACTGATAGAAGAATTTCTTATGATGAGTACGAAAAAATCCATTCTAATTTTTCGTTGGAAAGTGGAGATGTACTTTTAACAATAGTTGGTTCCATTGGAGAAACCGCTATTTTAAAGGATTCTGAAGGTGTTACATTTCAAAGAAGCGTTGCTTTCTTGAGACCAAATAAGAAAATCACATCAGATTTTCTTTATTCAGAGATTCAGGTACCAACATTTCAGAAGGAACTTGATAGTAGAAAATCAACCTCAGCACAGCCGGGAATTTATTTGGGAGATTTAGCAGAAATACCTGTAACTTTTACGGCAAAAATTGATGAGCAAAAGAAAATAGGTGAGTATTTCCGTATCATCGACCACCTCATCACTCTTCATCGGCGTATGCTTATTTCACTAGAAATATTCACTTACAAAGATATACAACGAAAGGGTTTTATGGGATTATCCATGTAATGATGCCATTATTGGAGACAAACATTCACCTTGTGTATGTGGATTATATTTTTTACAGCTATAAAAGTTAAAAATTACACTAGAGGATGATATAACAAATTTTAAAATGGATTTACAAAAATGTCTCAAGATATTGATAATTATTGCGAAAAAGTATAATCTGTTTTTATAAAATAATGAAAAAGTCTGTGAAAGAGGAAGAGGTTTATGGCTGAATTAGAATCAGTAATTGAAAAAAGGTTAATTGATAAGTTATGTAGCGGAGAATCACAGTGGACATACAGAGGCGATATTAAGACAGAAGACGATTTATGGAAGAATTTTAAGTATATTCTGGAACAGAATAATAAAGCGAAACTTAATGATATCCCATTATCAGATTCAGAATTTGCCAAGATTAAAAATGACTTGTCACATGCATCTTTTTATGACGCAGGAAAATGGCTTGCCGGAGAAAATGGTAAAGTATATGTGCATATTCAGAGGGGCAATGAGACATTGCATCTTATGGTAATGAACAATGAACATATTGCGGGTGGTACAAGCGTATATGAGGTAATTAATCAGTATCAGGCATTTAAGAATCCGGATGAAGAGAAAAGCAGGGACAGGCGGTTTGATGTAACACTGCTTATTAATGGAATTCCGATGATACATATTGAACTTAAGAATAAGACACATTCATATATGGATGCATTCAGGCAGATTAAAAAATACATAAATGAAGGTAAATTTTATGGAATTTTTTCTAATGTTCAGATGTTTGTTGTCAGTAACGCTGCAGATACCAGATATTTTTCAGCAGCAAGGGAATCTGAACTAAATGAGAAATTTATTACAGGATGGCTTAATAGTAAGAATGATGCTGTGTGTGATTATCTGGATTTTGCAGAAAGCGTTTTAAAGATACCTCAGGCACATGAAATGGTTACTAAATATACGGTTTTAGATAATGAAAAGAAGAAACTTCTTGTTTTAAGACCGTATCAGATTCATGCTATAGAAGCCATGAGGGAGGCATCAAAGCAGGGACAATCGGGATTTATATGGCATACAACAGGTTCGGGCAAGACGATGACGTCATATAAAGCAACAAGAAATCTTCTTATGGATATTCCGTCAATTGAGAAAACAATATTTCTTATTGATCGAAAAGATTTGGATACACAGACTAAAATGGCATTTCAGTCTTACGCATATAATGACACAATAGAAGTTGATGATACAGAATATGTAGATTCTCTAATCAAAAAACTAGCTGATGGAAACCGACAGATGATTGTTACAACACGCCAGAAAATGCAGGTAATGATTGGAAGAAAGTTGAAAGAGGGTACAAAAGAATATACCAAAATCAAAAATTTAAAAGTTGCTTTTGTTGTGGATGAATGTCATAGAGCAGTGACCCCTGAAACAAAAAGAGAATTGGAAAGATTTTTTTGTAATTCGCTTTGGTATGGATTTACGGGAACACCGATATTTGATGAAAATCATTATGAAACAAAAGGAGACTTGCCGCAGACAACGGAACAGTTATATGGAAAATGCCTTCATAGTTATACAATAAAAGAAGCTATTCATGATGCTGCAGTACTTGGCTTTATGGTTGAAACATTAGGTCCACAGGATAAATCGGCAGATGAATCTGTATTTGAAACCGAGACCCATATGAGAGAGGTACTGAATGTTATTTTGAATAAATCGTATGCAAAATTTGGTATGCAGAGAGGAAGAGGCAGAACATACGAAGCTTTACTTACAGTAAAGTCGATTGCCAGAGCCCAAAAGTACTACGAGCTTCTAAGTAGAATTAAGTCCGGTGAGGATGAACTTAAAATAAATGAGGAGATATATAAAACATTACCTGACTTTCCTAAATTTGCAATAACTTATTCGGTTTTTGAAAATGATGAAGCATCCCAGGTAAATCAGGAGAAGATGCAGAAGTCGATTGATGATTATAATGGTATGTTTGGTACTAATTATAAAATTGATGGAATTAATGCTTACAATCGTAATTTAAATGAAAGACTTGCAAGAAAAGATAAAAAATATTGTGATAGAAGCCAACAGTTGGATCTGGTTATAGTTGTTGACAGACTATTAACAGGTTTTGATGCACCTTGTCTTTCTACACTGTTTATGGATAGACAGCCGATGAGCCCACAGGGATTAATTCAGGCTTTTTCCAGAACTAACAGATTGTGTGATGAGACGAAAACATATGGGCAGATTGTTACATTCCAGTCACCTTCAGATTTCAAGGATGCAATTAATTTTGCACTGAAACTTTATTCAAGAGGTGGGGATGGAAAACCGATTTCTGAAGACTGGCAGACAGTTTTTGAGCAGTTTAGAATTTCGGTTAATACAATACATGCGCTGGCACCAACACCACAGGATGTTTGTATGTTATCGAGAACACAGAAAAAATCATTTGTTCATAATTTCAGAATGTTAGACAGGGATTTTGCACATTTAAAGGCATTTTCTTATTATGATGAAAGTATTCTGGATGAGTGTAATTTTTCGGAAGAAGAATATGAAAATTATGCAGCTATGTATAAAAATGTTGTAGAAGAAATTAGTTCCCATAAGGAGGGTGATGAGGATATTTCGGATACCCCTATGGATGACTATGAACTTGTTGCGTATAATAAGCTTCGCATTGATTTTGAATATATTATGGAATTGCTGCATGGTGTAGTTGAATTCCTTGACCAGTCCGTGAATGATTTTGATGAAGCAGAATTTATAACAAGAATTAATGAACTCAAAGGATTAATTAATGAGTATGCAAGTGATAATCCTAAGCTTAGCAAGTTGCTGTCTGAAGTTGTTGCGGAAATTGAAAGTGACAAAGAAAAATTTATCGGACAGGATATAGAAGCATTTTTTAATAGAATGCGATATGAACTTATTGATAAAGAAATTGGTGAATTTTCAAAAAAATGGTGTCTGCCTTTTGAAGATGTTAAATATGAAGTATATAACTTTAAAGACGGGAATCTTGCCAATGAGAACAGCCTAAAGAGCAAGATAGACTATGACAGATACAAGGAGATGGTTGAAAAACCTGTGCCTAAGTTTACACTTAGGAGAGAAATGGTTGAAGATTTTAAAAATAATCTTATGGGGGAGGTTTCCTCTTTATTATAACTATAACTGACAAAACAGCACCCGGGTTCACAAGGTGCTGTTTTCGACGTATATGTATATTAATTCAGGTTAGCTAGTGAACGCATAATTATGTCAATGTCCTTACTTTCAAGTTCGTGAATTATGTGAAGATAGGTTTTTTGCGTGGTTGTCATACTGGCATGACCTAATCTTCTGGCAACACTTGCAATTGATACGCCTGCAAACAGTAGTAGCGATGCGTGTGTATGCCTTAGTCCGTGAATGGAAATTATGGGTATGCCTGCATTTTTACAATGCCTTTCCAATATTCCATTTAGTGTTGAATTATATACAATGCTTCTTTTTATAAAAATCGGTTCATCATTTGGCAGACTTTTAGTTAATTCAGCAAATTGCATTACTGTCTGCCAGTCTAATTGTATTTTTCGTACTGAAGATTGATTTTTTGTGGGTAGGAAACCACCTTTCCCTTTATAATCCCATGTTTTGGATATGGATAAGGTCTGATGGGAAAAATCAAAATCTTTTGGTGTGAGAGCCAGAGCCTCCGAAAATCTCATTCCGGTTTTTGAAACCAACAGGATAAACCAGTCCCAAGATACTTTAGGACCAAGGTGTAAATCTTCAATCAGTTTATGTAACTCAAATTGGTTAAGAAATTTTGGCTTTTTTTCTCTTGGTTTTTTTCCTTTTATGATAGCTTTTCTTGTAGGATCTCTTGATATAAGACCCTCATCAACGGCATCAAGTATTGCACATTTTACATGATGGTGGAAATCAAGTGTGGTCTGATGTTCATGTTTTTCGGCATACTCATTCAGCAGCTTCTGGTACGAAATTCTGTCAAGGTCTCTGATTTTTAACTCAGGGACAAGTTTTACCAGCCATTGATATGCCATCTTGTATTTGCTCATTGTTACAGGCCTTATTGCACCTTCCTTATAAACAGAAATCCACTGCTTATAATATTCGCAAAATAGTATTGTGCTGTTATCTTTTAAAGTATTCATCTGTAAAATCTCCTTTTTTGTTACACGTCGAAAACAGTAAATAAATCATAATATTAAAATGCCGATAATCAACCTGCTTTCCACCCTTGAATTTATGCAACCTCTGTGGTAATATTCCTTTGATAAAAAGGCAGGAGGCGTATTTAATGGATTCAAATAAAGATATTTTAAACACTATCAGTGACAGTAACAGACGTTTTGCAAAGAAGAAAAGAGAGGAAGATCTTCTTGGAGTGCCTGAAAAAGTAGCAGCAGAGCTTGAGAAAGCAATGGAACAGGAAGATAACGGATATTTTGATAAGGCAAAAGATATATGTGTACAGATTCTTGCAACAGAAGAAGGCAGGAATGTTGAAAAAGTTATACTTACATTGGCAAGAATATATCCAAAAGTTCTTGAAACCGATATTTATGACTGTAATAAAAGATACCAGACGGATGTGGAGGATTATTTTAAATTCCTTGACAGCATTACAATGAATGACCTTATGCAGGAATATGTTGTAGAAACATTGGCTAAGTTTTGTGAGTTAATGGAAAATGAATGGTACAGACCTCTTTTCAGGGAATTTGTCGCAACTGTTGAAAAGAAGGGCTATCTTACCAAAGAAGAGTACAGAAAAACCCTTGACTCAGCATACGCATCTGCCGAATCGGTTGTGTATTTTGATGACAATAAAGTAAGCATAATAATGAAGAATGTCCTTAAATCAGGCTATGAAAGAGCCTATGTTTTGGCCGGAGTTGAGGAAACGGACAAAAGGCAGAAGATGGAAATGGATATATATACCAATATATATTATCTTTGCTGTTATTATGATGACAATACGGATGAAGTCGAATACATTAAGTCAGCATATCCTCACAGCTATGAGACTATAGAAAAAGATGTTGAAGAAATTAAGTCTGATAAACAGGCTAAAATATCAAAAACCTTGGATAAACTTGCTCCTTTTGCCGCGAAAAATATAGACAGGGAAGCTCTCAAAACAGCTCTTGACAAAGCATATCAGTATGTTTTGAACAGCCACAAGCAGCCGGAATTAATCCATAGCGGAAAACAGCCTTACTATAGAAAAAATACTAAAATAGGACGCAATGACTTATGCCCATGTGGCTCCGGACGTAAATATAAACAGTGTTGCGGAAGAGATGTAAAATGAAATACTTAAGACAGTTTTTAATAATAATATTGATTTCACTTATCGGGGAAGTAATGCATTATTTTATTCCGTTGCCGGTACCGGCAAGTATTTACGGAATGGCAATTCTTTTTGTGGGTCTTATGACAAAAATTATCCCTCTTAATTACGTTAAAGACGCAGGAAAATTAATGATAGAAATCATGCCTGTGATGTTTATACCGGCAGGAGTGGGGCTTATGGCTAGTTTTGGCGTATTAAAGCCTATGATTATTCCGTTTTGCGTGGTTCTTATTGTAACTGTTGTTACGGTTATAATAATAACAGGCCACGTTTCACAGTTTATTATTAGATCAGGAAAGAAGAAAAATAAAGAAAATGAATGAGTTTTTTCAAATATCGGCATTTGCGGGAGTTACACTGAGTCTTGTGGCATATATGATAGGCGTGTTTCTTAAGAAAAAAACCAAGCTTGCCATATTTAATCCACTTATGATTTCTATTGTAGTTACAATAATTGTCCTCATTGTGTCAAAAACCGATTATGAAGTATATAACGAGGGCGCAAAATATTTAAGCTGGCTTCTTACACCGGCAACGGTATGCCTTGCAATCCCTCTTTATGAACAGATTGATTTATTGAAAAAAAATTACAAAGCTGTATTTGCCGGAATTCTTTCAGGTGTTTTAACAAGCCTTCTTACGGTTTTTGTGCTGGCAAAATTAATGAAATTAAACCACACCGAATACATAACGCTTCTGCCTAAATCAATAACAACGGCAATCGGAATGGGCATATCCGAGGAACTTGGCGGATATGTTACCATAACAGTGGCAATAATCGTACTTACAGGAGTTGTGGGTAATATTTTCGGAGAAATTATATGTAAAATATTCCACATTACCGAACCGATATCAAAAGGTCTTGCACTTGGAACCTCATCACACGCAATAGGAACGGCTAAAGCAATGGAAATGGGAGAAGTGGAAGGAGCAATGAGCAGTCTTTCCATTGCTGTGTCAGGAATTCTGACCGTAATATTTGCATCCGTTTTTTCTCATTTTATTTAATATTATGATAAAAGTATATGGTGAAAAGTCTTGATTTTAAATGATATTTATGTATAATGAATACGAACAATTAATTTAGAAAAGGAGTCAGAGACAAGATGGCAACAATTGATTTAACTAAATATGGCATCACAGGTGCTACTGAAATTGTACACAATCCTTCTTACGAATTATTATTTGAAGAAGAGACTAAGGCAGGCCTTGAAGGTTACGATAAGGGACAGGTTAGTGAACTTGGCGCTGTAAACGTAATGACAGGTGTTTATACAGGACGTTCTCCTAAAGACAAGTACATTGTTATGGATGAGAATTCTAAGAACACAGTATGGTGGACTTCAGATGAATACAAGAATGATAATCATCCACTTTCAGAAGAGAACTGGAAGATTTTAAAGGAAATTGCTAAGAAAGAGCTTTCTAACAAGAAACTTTATGTAGTAGACGCATTCTGCGGTGCTAATAAAGATACACGTATGGCAATTCGTTTTATCGTAGAAGTAGCTTGGCAGGCACACTTTGTTACAAATATGTTCATCAAACCAACAGATGAAGAATTAGCAAATTTTGAACCTGACTTTATTGTATACAACGCTTCTAAGGCAAAAGTTGAGAACTATAAAGAACTTGGCTTAAATTCTGAAACAGCAGTTGCATTTAACATTACAAGCCGTGAACAGGTTATCATCAATACATGGTACGGCGGAGAAATGAAGAAGGGTATGTTCTCTATGATGAACTACTACTTACCTCTTAAGGGTATTGCATCAATGCACTGCTCAGCTAACACAGATAAAGAAGGCAAGAATACAGCAATCTTCTTCGGTTTATCAGGAACAGGTAAGACAACACTTTCAACAGACCCTAACCGTCTCTTAATCGGTGATGATGAACACGGATGGGATGATAACGGCGTATTCAACTTTGAAGGTGGATGCTATGCTAAGGTTATCGACCTTGATAAGGATTCAGAGCCGGATATCTACAATGCAATCAAGCGTAATGCTCTCCTTGAGAACGTAACACTTGATGCTAACGGAAAGATTGATTTTACAGATAAGAGTGTAACAGAGAATACAAGAGTATCTTACCCAATTAACCATATCGAAAATATCGTTCGTCCAATTTCTTCAGCTCCAGCAGCTAAGAACGTTATTTTCCTTTCAGCAGATGCTTTTGGAGTTCTTCCTCCTGTATCTATTCTTACACCAGAGCAGACACAGTACTACTTCCTTTCAGGATTTACTGCTAAGCTTGCAGGTACAGAACGTGGAATTACAGAACCAACACCTACATTCTCAGCATGTTTCGGACAGGCATTCCTTGAGTTACATCCAACTAAGTATGCTGAAGAACTTGTTAAGAAGATGAAACAGAGCGGTGCTAAGGCATATCTTGTTAATACAGGTTGGAACGGAACAGGTAAGAGAATTTCTATTAAGGATACAAGAGGAATTATCAATGCTATCTTAAGTGGTGCTATCAACAACGTTCCTACTAAGACAATTCCTCATTTCAATTTTGAAGTTCCTACAGAACTTCCAGGAGTTGACACAGGAATTCTTGATCCACGTGACACATACGCAGATGCTTCTGAATGGGAAGTTAAGGCAAAAGATCTTGCAGGAAGATTTGTTAAGAACTTTGCTAAGTATGAAGGAAATGATGCAGGTAAAGCACTCGTTGCAGCAGGTCCAGAAGCTTAATATTTAAGAATATTATACAAATAATTAAAACGACTATGAATTGTTATGATTCATAGTCGTTTTTGACATATAAAATATTTTATTAAAAATCTGCCTGTACCGGAGTTGTACTTTGTGTTATCGGTAAAATAACACAATTCATCTCATTAATCAGCGTATCAAGAATGCGGGGAAGCGCTTCAACGGTAGCTTCATGACCGCTGCCATCGTGCATAAGTACAACACTTACGTCTTTATTTCTGACCCCGTTTATTACGTTATTATATACCTGTTCACTTGTAATTGACCCATTCCCATCACCGGATGATACATTCCAGTCATAATAAATGAGCCCTTTTGATTTTACATAGGGAATATATTCTGTTTTCATCCTTTCATCGGCAAAACTTGTGGATGAGCCTCCCGGAAATCTTGATACATAAGGCTTAAAGCCTGTTAATTCATATACATAATTATATACGCTGTCAATATCTTCTTTAAAAGTATCAAGGGACTGATATATATTCGCTCTTGAGTGGGTATAGGAATGTATTCCAAGTGTATGGTCTTTTGCAATAATGGCATTATATTGTTCCTTGGCAAAATCCTTACTAGGGGAATATTCAGCAACAACAAAGAAAGTTGCCTTAACACCATATTTATCAAGTGTATCAAGTACGGCAGGAGTAAGAGTACCTGAGCCGTCATCAAAAGTCAGATATACTATCTTTTGTCCATTCTCCTTTGCATTAATGGCAATCTGATTGTACTTGTTATCTCGAAGCATATCAGGATTTTCGGTGGTTTCTTCCTCCGCTGTGGTTGGAGTTTCAGTAGTAGTCTCTTTTTCATTATCTGTTGTTTTTTCTGTATCTGATGTGGTCTCAGCATCAGACGTAGTTGCAGCACCAGCCGTACTTTTGACTGTAGGACCGGTATCAGCTTTTTTTTCACTGCCTGATTTGTCCGGTTTCTTAAGCACAAGCAAGGTTATCAGCACAAGTGCTGTCATAAGAGAAACTACTAAAAATATTATGGTAATTTTTTCTTTTTTCTTCATATTTCATATTATAAAACGCAGGTATATACATGTCAAACAGCCAAAAGTTACATATACCGGGATTAATGAAAAAAATGAAAATGTGAAAAAAAACTATTTATAAATATATTGACAGAAAAATAACAATGTGGTATAGTCTTACTTGCGTTGTGAGTGACGCAAGTAATAATGCGCGAGTGGCTCAGTGGTGGAGCGTCTCCTTGCCAAGGAGAAGGTCGCGGGTTCGATCCCCGTCTCGCGCTTCTTTTTTTTGCAAAAATATAGGTCCTGTTTGCAATTTGCATTGTATGTCATTTTGTGGGCAGGACCTATGTTTTTGCAAAGAGAGGTGCAAGCACCTCTCAAACCTCTTATGAAATAAGAGGTTCGGATCTCAGGCTCCTAAAGTCGCCTTCGGTCGGTTTGACGGGAAAAAGGTCCAGCGGACCTTTTTCTTATGCCGTCTCACCCCGTCTCGCGCTTTTTTTATGCCCTAAAACAGGGACTTTCCGCTATTTAAAAGTGGATCACTGTGGGTCACTGGATATAAGACCTTGTGGTCTGAGGCATGGTGTATTATCAGTAGGTGGTACATTGTGCCTCGGACTATTTTTTGTGCAAATGGATGTGCAGGTGATAAGGTAGAGATTCCTGTAGCTACCATCCGTGAATCTCTACCCAAAAGGCGGAAAAACGCCGGAGTTTTAACAAAACAAAAAAAGCGGACCGGCAAGTCCGCTTTGATGGTTGGTAAAGAGGCAGAATCCTGCCTCGTATTTTGGGGGAAAAGGGTTATTTAAAAAACAAAAAATATGTAAAAAATCTACTGAACATTATACTGTTCAAGCATATTTTTAAAACCTTTATTAGCTGCCAGACATTTAACGATGATTCTGGCTCCTACAACATTTAACATACCAAGGATTGATGTACCATCAATTATGTATTTATATCCTTCTTTTGAGACAAGGACATCACAATCGGTTTCAGTTGCTACTTTTACAAAATTCTGTACGGCTTCAACGTCAGGTAATTTAATAACTGTTTCCATTAATGTATTCCTCCTAAACGGTTTTCAACTAAGTCATAATGTTGATTAAAAGAATCGGTACTGGCAGTCTCATCCTGATTAACAAGATTGTCCAGTATATTTGTATGTAAAGATAAAAGTTTTTCTTTTATCATTTCATCGGCATTCTCAATCACATTGGACATTGACTTGATATATAACTCAGCCACAGGTCTTGAAACAGTGATTAGAAGAGGGTTTTCGGTACATTCTATGAGTCCGACATGAAATTCAAAATCCAATCTTACTAAGTCCTGGCCGTTTGCGGTTTTCATCTTATCAATAATCGAATATAATTGTTCTTTTCTTTTTTCAGAAATTCCCTTTTTCATTACGCAGTCAACAACAATATGGGAAAAATATCTTCTAAATTCCAGTAAATCATACTCTGAAACAGTTTTTAATGCTAACATCAGAGCTATCATGCTTCTGATAGCAGCACCGGAATCCTTGGCAATGTAATTGCCGGAACCATGGCGGCTTTCAACCAGTCCCATACCGCGTAAAATGCTTATAGCTTCTCTTGTAGAATTTCTTCCAATACCAAGTGATTCGGATAAATCACGTTCGGACGGTATTTTACTGCCTACGATTAACTGACTATCTTTTACCATTTGGACAATATGATTAATGGCTTTCTGGTATTCCATATTTTCACTTTGTTTTGCCATGGTAATCTCCATTCTGTCAATATAATAAGTGGTAGCACCACTTGGTACTACCACTTATTATATTGATGTAAGGTGATATGTCAATGTTTTTTTAGAGATACAATTATAAAATCGGACTTACTTATTCTATAAAAGTATATTATTTTGGAACGAAGCAATAAAAACACCCGAAAAAAGTACAAAATCTTTCATTTTTTTACCATTCATGCAAACTTGGTTTACAAAAATATATATGGATGGTAAAATATAGATAATAGAAAATCTAAGGAGGATTAAATAATGAAAAGATTATTTAAAAACGTGTTAAAATTAGTAATGTGTGTGGTGGTAACCATTGAATTGTGTGCAGTTAATAAATTTAATTTGTATGCAAAAAGTAATGAATTTGAGGTGTATTCGGAAGAGGAGGCAGTTAGTTTAAATAACACAATTAACGAATTAAGAAGTGAGAGAGCAAAATATATTTCACTTGACAACAATGAAATGGTTGAGGAGATAGACAGAAAGTTAAATTCATATGGCGTAGAGCAGGTTGATGTTGAAGATATACAAAAGTTTGTGAATGAAAATGGAGCGGTTTCTACATGTATGTTGCCTGACCCTGTTAAAAATGATAGTCGTGCAGCTTGGGAAAGACGTTCTTATAATGTAACATATCGGGGAGTCCTTTATTCAATTGTCGAATATAATGAGTATAAAGCACAAGGGGTTGACCCTCAATATTTTGTAGCATCACAGGGAAAAATAGAGGCAGAGGTAAATAATGTTACATTCAGTAAAACATTATTTAAAGCAATTACTTCATCGCTTCTTAATATAGGTGGTAATGTGAATGGTAAACTGTCAGTTTTATCTACAGGGTTATCACTGTATGACGCAGTTAAAGATGTTATTAAGTCGGTAAAAAAAACAACCGTTGTAGATAATGCAAAGGCTACACTACTGTATGAAACAACTAATGAAACTATTTTTGTATATGCAAAAAAATATGGCGATTTAGATAATTCGTATGTGATGGCATATTCAGGAAATATAATTCACAGTGCTGTTTCGTGCAATATAGCTACACTACGCTATATAAATAATAAGGCATATCCGGAAATCGCAAATTCAATGATATATTTTGACTCATATTCTCCGGATTATAGCAGTAGGTCAACAACAGCATGTATGAATTATAACTTGATATCATCAGGGAAAAATCCTAGTTGTAATTATAATGTGTATTCATTCAGAATACAATTATTTGACAGGATTATAACAATTAAAGCTGCGAGGCCATATTACATATTCACATAAAAAGGAGGGATAGTATGAAGAAAAAACATATTATTATAATAATTCTTGCGGTATTAGTTTTAGCGGGTTTATTTACTATTTATAAACTTCCTGTCAAAGATTCTGAATCTATCGATTTAGATTCAGATGTAACGATTATTATCAATTCAACAGGATTGAATTACATAGACGGGAAAGCATATCCAAAGATTGATACTAAGATGTACAGCGTGAAAAAGGACAGCGAACAACATAAAAAGATTAAAGAAATTATTGGAAATACAAAATTGTACCGGAAAAAAGAATCAAGTGTGAACAGAATATCACCGGGTGGTGCAAGTGTCTATATAAATCTGATGTTTGAAGGTGCAACGGTTACATTCAGGGAAGATGGATTTATTTTAATCGACGATAAATATTACGGAACAAGTAGGTTTGGTAAGAGTGATAACGATATATACACCACCCTGTCAGAGTATATACAGACACATTGTACAGCGATATAAATACGATAATGTTGAACGGTATTTTGCCTAATTAAAAAGAAATACGGCTTACCGATATGCATTAACAATTCTTAAGAAACTGCCGATAAAAAGGATAAAGTAGTTGTTAAAAAAATAGGCAGGTGATGGAAATGATTTCGGTTTCGGGTACATTTTTAAAAACGGGGTCCGATTCGGCATATTCAGGAAAAAGAACAGGCTCCCATAATAAAAATTTGGCGGGTAATAAAGAACTTAATACTAAATTAAGGATGCTTTCCAAAACGGAACTGAATTCCGATTTCCGGTGTGCGGACATGACGCAGACTGTTTCTGTGATTGACAGCACCCAGAGTTATGGTGAGCGGATAAGGATTCAGAGACAAAAAGCACAAGCCACCGCTCTTAAGTTAAAGAAACTTAAATACAGGTTTAAAAGCCTTTCAGCAAAAATAATAAGAAGTAAGACTTCTTATGCTGCAAAGCAGGTAGCAGGACAGGCGAGACGCGAGGCATTACGTCTAAAAAATGAAAAAAGAAAAACCGAAGGCGATACTACAGAAATTGATGCAGCAATAGCGCACGCAAAAGCAATGGAGCGTGTTGCAAAGAAAAAAGCCAGACATCTTGAAGAGGAAGAACTTATAAAGGTATGCCAGAATGAAGATTTTGATAAAGTATACGAAGCCGGTAAAAATCCGGAAACAGAGTTAGATGAGGACTTTGCTGATGAAACAGAAACGGCGGATGATGAAGCAGAACTTACAATTGATGAGTTAGCGAAGCTTATGTATAAACTGGAACAAAAGATTAATTCTGAATACGATGATATGGGAATGGAAGAATTGACGGAAGCGATAATGCCTCCGGGCAAAGAAATGACACCTGAAGAGCATAAGCAGTTAAAAACTAAACATCGTAACAGTGAAATGCGAGAAATTGTAAGAGCTGACGCGGAATATTTAAAATCGTTATTTGAAAGTCTTGAAAAAGGAAAGGGTGACAGTAATGTTGTTGTCACTTCAAGTCCCGGTGTGGTTAACGTACAACCTGTATCAGTCTCTGTGGACACCGGAGGAGCAGGTGTGGCTGTTAATATGATGTTATAAAGAGGTACAAGAGAAGTGTTAGTCAGAAAATACGATAATACAGACATAAATTCAATGGTGACAATATGGAATGAAGTTGTTGAGAACGGAGTAGCAGTCGATGAAAATGCCGTGGTCTGCATATCGGTGAAAAACTGGTAACAGACTGTCTATTACAGGCAAAAGAACTGGGATTTAAGGTACTGCAGTTTAACGCCGTGGTGGAAAGTAACGTCCACGCAAGACACCTATATGAACGAGTCGGATTTAAGCAGCTTGGAACGATTCCTCATGGTTTCAGAATGAAAGACGGTACATACGAGAATATATGTCCATATTTTAAGGAATTGTAGGATAGAAGTATTATGACCCGGAAAGAACTTGAAGAGTATATTTATAAAACATACAAAGTCAGACCTGATTATCCATGGAAACGTGACAGGGAAAACGGAGTGTTCCGCCATGCGGATAACAATAAATGGTTTGCTATTGCAATGAAAATTCCCCAAAACAGACTTGGGACAGATTCAGAAAAAATGATTGATATTGTGAATGTGAAAGCAGAACCGGTACTGATATCCGGCTTATGGAACACACCGGGATTTTATCCTGCATATCATATGAATAAGACCAACTGGATTACCATAGCACTTGACGGAACGGCACCTGATGATATGGTTAAAATGCTGGTTAATATGAGTTTTGAGGAAACAAGGAAAAAAGCAAAGTAATTTCTGAGACGGTTTAGGCCGTCTCTTTTTTATGCATCCGGATTATATTTTTCTTTATAATTTAAAAAAAATTTGATACCATTTGTAACGTTAAAGCATTATGGGAGTTAAATAAGTATAAGGACAGGAAAAGAGGGTCGGAAAGTGGATTTTGAAGAGATATACCGTCGTTATTTTCACAATATATATTGCTATATTCTTGGAATGTCGAAGAATTGTGACATTGCCGAGGAAGTGACGCAGGAAACTTTTTTCAAGGCATTAAAGGATGTTAAAAAATATGATGACAGAGGAAATATAACTGCGTGGCTGTTTTCAATCGCCAGAAATACATATTTTACCCTGTGCAGAAAGAAACATATAAGCCTTAATGAAGACATTCTTTGTGAAAATGCAGATGAATCTGAAGATGTGCTTCAGAAGCTGATTGATGATGAAAATGTAGAAAAGATACAAAAGATACTTAATGAGACGGACGCACCTTACAAAGAAGTATTCAGGCTGAGGGTATTCGGTAATCTGCAATTCAAAGAAATCGGAAAGATGTCCGGAAAGAGTGAAAGCTGGGCAAGGGTAACTTTTTACCGTGCAAAATTGAAAATCAGGGAAAAGTTGGAGGAAGAATAAATGAATGAAGCAAATTGTAATGTAATACAGGATATTTTGCCATTATATCTTGATAATGCTGTTTCGGAAGATACCGCAAAAATGGTAGAGGAGCATCTGCATATCTGTAAAGAATGTATGGAATATAAGAAAAAAATGGAAGCTGATATTGTTGTAACCGAGAATAATGAAGGTAAAAAATTACTCCGTAAGATTAACGTCAGGATAAGAAAAAAGATTGTTATAAGTGTTGTTGCTGCAATAGCGGCTCTTGCAGCCCTGATAGTTGGCGGAATTTATGTATATAAATGGATGCAGGTCAACAGACTTGTGAAACTCAAGACAGATGAGATGTCATTTAATTATATGGCAAGTCCTTATATCACAGATGACCTTGAATATATAAAAAGAAATATGCCAAGTGAAATATTGCAGGATATTTTTACCGGCGATTCCAATGATTATCTTTATATGACTTATGATATGAGTTATGATAACCGCTCTTTTTCAAGTATTAAAGTCCATAAAAAGCTTATATCCCAATCGGGAAAATATACTGATAATATCGTGTGGCAGGACGAAGTTATGGAGGATGAGATTGGAAAAGGAAAACTTAGCGTTGCAGATGCAAGGTTTATAATTTACGTCGGCAATCTGGATAATGAAGAAAAAGAGGAGCTTATTGATGACCTTGCGGTTAAAGTAAGTTTTGCAAATTCCTTATATGAATCAGACGAAATTATCATTGATACAAAGAAATGCAGGGCAGATTATCTTATCAGGACAACAGAGGATTACAGACACGTTGAGAACTATTATGGTGATTATTACGGCTGGATGGACAGCAATTCGGAGATATACAAGGGACTTGGATATTTTACCGCCGGGGACATAGGAAACAGCATCATAACGGGAAGTTTTGCTGTGGATAGTTTTAATATGGATAAGTACGTGATTACGGAAAAAGACGGAATATATAAGTATCTTTTTGATATCGGCGATGTTGACGGATACGGTATTCTTATAGAAACGCCATATAATCTTATGACCAAAGAACATATAAATGATAATGTCGCAGAAAATACCTATATTGTTAAAAAAGATACCAATGAAAAAATAATGTGTATGGCTGACGGCAATATAGAGGAATTCGAGAAAATTTCAGGTATTAATTTTGAAAAGCTAAATTAGTTGTTTATTTTTAACCGCCCATTTGTTATAATGAAGAATGTTTGATTAAAAAAATATTTGCTTCAGGAGGAACATCAATGGGCGGCTTTTTTGGCGTAGCATCTAAGGAAAGTTGTACTTTCGATTTATTTTTTGGAACGGATTACCATTCACACCTTGGAACAAGGCGTGCAGGTATGGCAGTGTATGGAGAGAACGGCTTCAGCAAATCCATACATAATATAGAAGGTTCACCATTCAGGACTAAGTTTGAAAAGGAACTTAACACACTGAACGGTAATATGGGAATAGGATGTATATCAGATTATGAGGCACAGCCTATATTGGTGAGATCACACCATGGAAGCTTTGCAATTACGACAGTAAGCAAAATTAACAATGCTGATCAGCTTGTTGAAGACATACTTAAGGGAACCACGCATTTCTTTGAGATGAGTAACGGAGAGATTAATTCCACGGAACTTGTAGCGGCACTTATTAACCAGAAAGATAATATTATAGATGGTATTAAGTATGCGCTTGATGTAATCGACGGTTCTTTGTCATTACTTATACTTACTCCTATGGGAATATATGCTGCGAGGGACAAGTACGGAAGAACACCTGTTGTCCTTGGCAGGAAGGAAGATGCCAGATGTGCATGCTTTGAAAGTTTTTCATATCTGAATCTTGGATATTCGGCTGACAGGGAACTGGGACCGGGCGAGATAGTATTTTTCAATGCCGATGAGTGCAAAACCCTTGTTGCTCCCGGCAATAACTATAAAGTATGTACCTTCCTCTGGGTATATTACGGTTATCCTTCAGCAAGTTATGAAGGCGTAAGTGTTGAAAGCATGAGATATAACTGCGGTAAACTGCTTGCCAGAAGAGATAATGTGGATGTAGACGTTGTTGCGGGAATACCTGATTCAGGAACAGCCCATGCAATAGGCTATGCTAATGAGTCAGGAATACCTTTCTCAAGACCGTTTATCAAATACACACCTACATGGCCACGTTCTTTTATGCCTACGATACAGACAAAGAGAGATTTAATTGCACATATGAAGCTCATTCCTGTGCATGACCTTATTAAGGATAAGAAACTTTTACTTATAGATGATTCTATTGTAAGAGGAACACAGTTAAGGGAGACTACGGAATTCCTTTACGAAAGCGGTGCAAAAGAAGTACATATAAGACCTGCCTGCCCACCTCTTCTTTTTGGATGTAAATATCTTAATTTCTCCCGCTCGAAGTCAGAAATGGAACTTATTGCAAGAAGAGTTATTGAAGAACTTGAGGGTGGAGAAGTCTCAATGGAGACATTACAGGAGTATGCTGACCCTGATAATGAAAAATATCAGAAGATGGTAGATAAGATTTGTGAAAAGCTTAAATTTACATCATTAAGATTCCACAGGCTTGATGATATGCTTGAGTCTGTAGGCATAGATCCTGACCATCTTTGTACATATTGTTGGAACGGAAAGGAATAATATATACATTTGGAGGAATGGTTGTGAAAAAAGGATTCGATAATGACAAATATCTTAGGACACAGTCCGAACACATAAAGGAACGGATTGCACAGTTTGGAAATAAATTATATCTGGAATTTGGAGGAAAGCTCTTTGATGATTATCATGCATCAAGAGTTCTTCCGGGATTTGAACCGGATTCAAAGTTACAGATGCTTCTTCAGCTAAAGGAGCAGGCCGAAATAGTAATAGTAATCAGCGCAGAAGACATTGAAGATAACAAAATCCGCGGCGATTTCGGAATTACCTATGATGATGATGTATTAAGACTTATTGATGCATTCCAGTCAGTAGGACTTTTTGTGGGAAGTGTATGTCTTACAAAGTTTGCAGACCAGCCTTCGGCTAAGTTCTTTCAGGAAAAACTTGCAAAATTAGGAATTAAATCCTACAGACATTACAAGATACCGGGATATCCAAGTGATGTTGAAAAAATAGTAAGTGATGAAGGATATGGCAAAAATGATTATATTGAGACAGAAAAACCGCTTGTTGTAATTACGGCACCGGGACCGGGAAGCGGTAAAATGGCAGTATGTCTTTCACAGCTTTATCATGAACATAAGAGAGGCGTGGATGCAGGATATGCTAAGTTTGAGACATTTCCAATCTGGAATCTCCCTTTAAAACATCCTGTTAACCTTGCTTATGAAGCAGCAACAGCAGACCTTAATGATGTTAATATGATTGATCCGTTTCACCTTGAAGCATACGGAGAAACCACGGTTAATTATAACAGGGATATAGAGATATTTCCTGTAGTTAATGCCATGTTTGAGTTGATTTTTGGAACAAGCCCTTATAAATCACCTACAGATATGGGTGTTAATATGGCGGGCAACTGTATTTTTGATGACGAAGCCTGCAAAGAGGCATCTGAACAGGAGATAATCAGAAGATATTACAAGTGCCTTAAGGACATTAAGCAGTTCGGACATACAAAAGATGATAAATTTAAGCTTGAACTTCTTATGAAACAGGCGGGAATCAGCGTTGATAAGAGAAAAGTTGTAAAAGCGGCTCTTGACAGGGAAGAAGAGACAGGCGGACCTGCAATGGCGATAGAACTTAATGACGGAAGAATTGTTACCGGTAAGACAAGTGAGCTTCTCGGAGCATCAGCATCGGCACTTATTAATTCTATTAAAGTACTGGCAGGAATTGAACATGAAGTTAAACTGATTGCACCTGAAGCAATAGAACCTATACAGAAATTAAAGACAGGATATCTTGGAAGCCGCAATCCAAGACTTCATTCGGATGAGATACTTATAGCCCTTTCTACAACAGCGGCAAGAAGTGATGAAGCGGCAAGAACCCTTGATAAATTATCAGAATTAAAGGGCGCGCAGGCTCATTCTTCAGTCATCCTTTCATCCGTGGATGAGCAGATATTCCGGAAATTAGGAATTAATCTTACCTGTGAACCTAAGTATGAACAGGATGAGAGAAGATATCACAAGAACTAATTATAATCAACCTGCATCATGCAAAGCCCTGATGCCGGAGCTGTGAATCCGGCAAGAGACCTGTCTTTTGCCTCAAACAGTTCAGGAATGGATGATACATCACGTTTACCAAAACCTACCTCAAGAAGTGTACCGGTAAGTATTCTTACCATATGTTGGAGAAAACCGGTTCCGTGGTAGGTAAAACGTATGTATTGTCCTTTTTTTATTATCTGTATTGAATCAACTTCCCTTACGGTTGATTTTTTCATCTTTGGATTACTGCAAAAACTTGCATAATCATGTATTCCTATAAGAAGTTTTGCAGCTTCCTCCATTTTTTCGATATCCGGGGTTTCTTCAATGTAGTAGACATATTTTCTGTCAAATACAGGCTTTAGAGGACCTGTATAACAGGTGTAACAATAGGTCTTGCCTACAGCTTTGTAACGGCTGTGGAATCTTTCGGCAGCTTCTTTTACTTCAAGAACGCATATATCGTCGGGAAGATACCTGTTCATATAATCACGGATTGCATCGGTTGACATATCGGTTTCAAGGAAAGCATTGGCAATCATAGCTTTTGCATGAACACCTGCATCCGTACGTCCGCAGCCTATGACTTCCGGTACTTTTTCGGAAGAGACCATTCTCTGGAGGACGGTTTCTATTTTGCCCTGAATGGTTAAATCGGTATTTGGCTGATGTTCCCAGCCGAAATATCTTGTTCCGTCAAACATTATCTTAAATTTAAAATTTTGTTTCATAAATTAACACCTCTGTTGTCAGTTTAACATACCGGTGGTAGAATTAACATAATAAATTTAAACGAGGATAATAATGAGCAGAATTTTAATTGTAGAAGATGATGAGACATTAAGAGGTGAGCTTTCCTATTTTCTCATAGGAAACGGTTACGAGGTAAGTGTAATAACGGATTTTAAGGATACGCTTGATGAGATGTTAAAGACGGATACGGAGCTTATTCTTCTGGATTTGAATCTTCCGGGGATTGACGGGCAGACGTTACTCCGCATGTATCGTAAAGAAAAAAATACCCCGGTCATCATTGTTACAAGCAAAGATACGGAAATGGATGAGCTTATATGTATGACTTACGGGGCGGACGATTTTGTTTCAAAACCGTATAATCCGGCACTTCTTCTTTTGCATATTGAGGCTGTTTTAAGGAGAAACGGAGGAGATGAGAATGTTATAAGATACAGGGACATCACTCTTAATCTTTCAAAGTCTTCTATATCGGGGAATGGTAATGAAATAGAGCTTTCAAAAAATGAATGCAGGATTCTTAATTATATGTTCAGAAACAGTGGGAAAATTGTATCAAGGGACGATATTATGAATTACCTTTGGGATGACTGTGAGTTTGTTGACGATAATACTTTAACCGTTAATATAACGAGAGTGCGTCATAAACTGGCAGAATTAGGGTACGGCGATGTGATAAGCACAAAGAGAGGACAGGGTTATTATATTGAAGCTTAAGGATTTTTTACATGATAAAATATCATATATCGTTATATATTTTATATTTATTATACTTACGGTTCTTATGTTAAACGCTTTCAAGGTGGATAAAAGCTGCATTATTGTGCTGACCGGTATTTTCAGTGTAATGTATTTTGGCTGTATGGCAGCAGAATTTATTAAGAAAAAGAAGTTTTATGATAATATGAAGTCTGTAATGGCTGAACTTGATAATAAGCTGCTTATTGCAGAACTTGTTCCCGGCTGCGATTTTACTGAAGGCAGAATTCTTAAAGAACTGCTATACGAAACCGGCTATTGTTACGGTAACCGTATTAACGAACTGTCCCGTTCCGTAGAGGATTTCAAGGAATATGTTGAGATGTGGATACATGAAGTCAAGATTCCTCTTTCAAGCCTTATGCTTATGAATTACAACAGGAATGATGATGTGGTAACAAGGTCGGCGGGACTTTCAGAGCTTGATAATTATCTTGAACAGATTCTTTATTATATAAGAGCTGATGTGTCAGATAAGGACTATCTCCTGAAAAAAGTGTCACTTGAAGAAATTATCAATCAGGTCATCGTCAAAAATAAGGAATTTTTAATAGGCAGAAGAATTAAAATCAAAAAAGAAAATCTGGAAAAAACCGTTGTTACCGACTCAAAATGGATGGAATTTATAATAAATCAGATTTTGAATAATAGTATTAAGTATTCAAAAGATAATCCGATTATTTCTTTTTATACAATGGAAGATGACGAATCGGTAATACTTGTGATAGAAGATAACGGAATAGGAATAGAACCCTCTGATTTAGACAGGGTATTTGATAAATCTTTTACCGGTATCAACGGCAGAATGGGAAGAAAATCAACGGGAATGGGACTTTACCTTTGCAGGAAGCTTTGTAAGAAGCTGGGCCACGTTATATCCGTGGAGTCGTCTGTGGGAGAGTACACTAAAGTCAGGATTTCTTTCGGAAAAAATGAATTTTATAGTGACGTTACATAGAACCTTACAAAAATGTAAGGTTTTTGTCATATCAATCAATGGTTGTCATAAAGGATATTTTGTATTATGTAGCCATAATCAATGAAAGAGGAAAATAATATGGAAAAAATATTAGAATTAATCAATGTTGAAAAGTATTATGGCAGCAAAGGAAACATTACAAAAGCCCTTGATAAAGTAAGCTTTGAAGTGGAAAAAGGCGAGCTTATCAGTATTATGGGCGCCAGTGGTTCCGGTAAAACAACGCTTCTTAACTGTATTTCCACAATAGACCGTGTAACAAGCGGCAGAATAATAATTGGCGGAGAAGACATCACATCATTAAGAGGCAGCAGATTAAATGCTTTCAGAAGGGAAAAATTAGGTTTTATTTTTCAGGATTTTAACCTTCTTGATACTCTGACAGGATATGAAAACATAGCCCTTGCATTATCCATCCAGAATGTGGGAGCAAGAGAAATTGAGAAAAGGATAATGGAAATAGCTGATACCCTTAATATTAAAGATGTCCTTAAAAAGTACACATACCAGATGAGCGGCGGCCAGAAGCAGAGAGTAGCTTCCGCAAGAGCACTTATTACTAATCCCGAACTTATACTTGCGGATGAACCAACGGGAGCACTTGATTCCAAATCGGCAAGAGAACTTCTTGTTACCATGGAAAAGATGAATAAAGAGATGAATGCAACAATCCTTATGGTAACCCATGATGCATTTACCGCAAGTTATTCAAAACGTGTTATTTTTATTAAGGATGGTCATATCTTTAATGAAATAAGGCGTGGCAGCGATAACAGAAAGCAGTTTTTTGAAAAGATAATAGATGTAGTTACAATGCTTGGAGGGGATTTGAATGACGCTCTTTAATATTTCCTTAAAAAACATCCGCAAAAGTTTTAAAAATTACTTAATCTTTTTTATCACCACCATATTCGGTGTGGCAATTTTTTATGTATTTAATTCACTGTCAGATCAGGCAGTAATGTTAAAAATTAATGAGAGCAACGTTTCGTTAATTGATACGCTTGGAAGCATAATGTCAGTTATAAGTGTGTTTGTGGCAGTAGTTCTTGGCTTCCTTATAGTATATGCCAATACCTTTCTTATTAAAAGGCGCAACAAGGAATTCGGAATATATCTGATTCTTGGCATGGGCAAAGTAAAAGTAGCAGCGATTCTTATTATTGAAACTGTTGTAATAGGAATTATTTCCATGGCAGCAGGCCTTATCGTTGGAATAGCCGCCTCACAGGGAATGAGTATTTTAATTGCCAATCTCTTTGAAGCAGACCTGACTAAGTTCCGGTTTGTAGTGTCAAAAGCAGCCATTATGAAAACAATATTGTATTTCTGCATTATGTACGGTGTTGTGCTCATTCTTGATATAATCGTATCAGGAAGCCGCAGACTTATTAATCTCATTAATTCCGGTAAAAAAGGTGAAAAAGAAATTAACAGAAATCCTGTGCTCTGCGTTATTGTGTTTATTATAGCCTGTATTTTACTTGGTACGGCATATTATAAAGTTACCGCTGGAATGGAGAATATAGACTCTGTTGCAGGCGTTGCAGCCCAGATAGTAAAGGGTATTGTGGGAACATTCCTTCTTATGTTTTCAATTTCCGGTCTGTTTTTACTTCTTGTAAGGGCAAAAAAGAAATTTTACTATAAAAAACTTAACGCATTTACCACAAGGGAGATAAGCAGCAAAATCAATACGGCGGTGTTTTCGGCAGGAATAATAAGCCTTATGATGTTTTTCTCAATATGTTGTCTGTCAACGGTATTTTCCGTTAAAAAATCAATAGACAATAATATTAAAAAACTTATACCTGTTGATATCCAATATGAGACCCTGCATACAAGGGATGCAGCCAACGACCCTCCTATCGACGAGCTTGTTGACAAGCTTGTGAAAGATAAGAGCAATCTTGAAGATATGTTTACCGTTAATATGTATTATATGGATAATGATAATTATCATTTTAATCAGATAGACGAGTATATGCATGTATCGGATTACAATAAGGTCGCAAGACGTTTCGGCAATGAAGAAATAGAACTTAAAGATGATGAATACGCTGTAATCGGTAATATGGAGCAGATGATGGGCAAAAATTATCTTAAGCCGGATGGTGCCGTTATTACGATTAATGGCAAGGAATATAAGCCTCAATCCGGGGACATGTACTATGGATTTGTATACATTGATAATTATGAAGACTGCTATGGTAAATACATTGTGCCTGATGATGTTGACTTTTCCAACGCCGGTGTGCATATGGAAGTGCTTATGGCAGATTTGAAAGGAGATAAAAAAACATATAAAGATACGAATAAGAAAATGTATTTTGATGATGTTGTGTACGGTGCAAGAGAAGGCAGGTATTATATGAATGTCTATTGCAAATACGAAATTATTAACATAAGTACAAGACTAACGGTAGTGCTTGTATTTGTGGGAATATACCTTGGAATAGTATTCATTATCACAGGGGCGGCAATTCTGTCACTTAAACTTTTGTCTGAATCCGTAAGAAATAAAGAAAAATATACAATTCTGCGAAAAATAGGTGTTGATAACAGGATGATTAGAAAATCCGTATTTACCCAGTGTATGATATATTTCGGACTTCCACTTTCCGTTGCTGTCATACATTCAGTTTTCGGAATACAGACCTGTACCAAAATAATGGGCTTTTACGGTAAGTCGGGACTTTTGTATTCCATACTTGTCACAGCTCTTATAATCGTATTGATTTACGGAGGATATGCCCTTGCGGCTTATCTCGGAAGTATAAGAATACTTTCTGAAAAACAGGAATAAACTTATACAAAAACCATTGTGGTGATATATGAAATTTATAAAAATAAAAGGTAAAATAAAACAAAGATTAAAGCTGGTGCTGCCATTGACGGCACTGGCTTTACTTGCTGTTATCGGAATTATCGGACAGTCAAAGGTTAAGGCGGCAGGAAGAAAAATACCTATATATTCGGTAAAAAGGGAGGATAAGAAGGTTGCACTCAGTTTTGATGCCGCATGGGGTAACGAGGACACACAGATTTTACTTGAAACACTTGATAAATATGATGTAAAAGTAACTTTTTTCATGACCGGAGGCTGGATTGAAAGCTATCTGGAAGATGTGAAATCAATTTTTGCCCATGGCCATGACCTTGGAAACCACAGTGAAAAACACAAGCACATGAGTACGATTTCCATGAGAGAGTGTGAAGAAGAATTAATGGGGCCACATAAAAAAGTACAGGAACTTACGGGATATGATATGTTTCTTTTCAGACCGCCTTACGGAGATTACAATAATACATTAATAGAGGCAGCAGACGAATGTGGTTATTATACGATACAATGGTCCGTTGACAGTCTTGACTGGAAAGATTACGGTGCGGACAATATCGTTAAAACCGTTCTTAACCATAAAAATTTAAAAGACGGGGCAATTATTCTTATGCACAATGGCGCAAAGTATACAAAGGATGCACTTCCCCGTATCATTGAAGGCCTTAAAGAAAAAGGATATGAGATTGTTCCTGTTTCGCAGATTATATATACGGATAATTATGAAATTAACCATGCGGGAGAACAGATAAAAAAATGAAACTTTATTTTACATAAAGACAAATATGCTGTAAAATCTGATTATAACCAATCGGAGGTCAGGTATATGAGTTATTTCTGGAAAAACGGGCTTGTAGAGCTCAAAATGATAAGAGAAGAAGACAGCCATAATTTTTATGATGTTCTTATGGACACACAGACAAGAAAACAGGCGGAGCATGGCATATATCTTCCCGCAACGGTTCAATATGCCAAAGATATGGCAGACAATGCCATGGTAAATAACGAGGAGGGTGACGAACTTTGGTTTTCCATAAGAAATATGGATGAAGAACCTGTGGGATATGCCGTAATTGACTGGATAAATGAAAAGATGGGCAATGCACAGCTAAGCATAACCGTTTACAGACAGTACAGAGGTTCAGGTTATGCGGGAAGTGCAGCGTCAATTCTTCTTGAATATCTTTTTAACGAGAGGCGGTTCCATAAAGTCGGATGTAACGTTATGGAAGATAATGAAGAGGGCAAGACGTTTGTGGAAAGTATGGGATTTACCCTTGACGCATTCAGAAGCGGGATGTTTTATACCGGGGGACATTATACAGGAGAACTGTACTATTCACTCCTTGATTTTGAATATAACGGCACAGGCGCGGACAAAGAAAGAGCAAGAAAGAACTATAAAGGCTTTGAAGTATTTGATTCCACACTGGGAAATTCAGAAAAACATACCGCCAAAGGCCCGTTGGTATGGGAGCAAAGACCTTATTACTGGGAATATGACGGAATAGTCTTAAGTGATATGAACGAGGAGGAATACCGCATCAATCATGGGATGATATATGATACGGAAAGCTGTATTTTTTTTGACAGCGATGTGAAACTGCCTTATGAACCGGATTTCCTTAGTGATTTTGAAGCGGAACACCTGAATTTCGGATGTGAGGATGACAGGATTGAATTTTCAATATGGGATCTGGAAGACAATTATGCAGGCTGTATTAATCTTTGCGGTATTGATAAGAAAAATGGTAAATTTTCCTTTAGCGTGTATATTTTGCCGGAACACAGGGGAAAAGGATATTCGGTAAAGGCATTGAAACTTGTATTAAATTACGCATTTAATGAGCTTAGGATGAATAAAATGGTTTCCTGTGTCAATATGGGCAATGACGCGTCCGCAGCGATGATGAGAAGTGTCGGCTGTGTGGTGGAGGGTGTATCCAGGGACAGCGAATATTACCATGGACATTACGTTGATACGGTTATGTTCGGACTTACGGCAGAAGATTTTAAAAAACATTGCACCGACAGCAAATAATGTTATAATTAACGTAGGATATATTTTTGGGAGGCTTTATGGCAGGCAGAACGAGAAAAATAATAAGTGCAGTCATGGCTGCTCTGATGATAATGGCTGCAGGAGGCTGCGGCAGCAGTAATAAGGAAATACCCTCATCCGCTGATAACAGCCAGTATGTATCTGAGACAAAGGATAATGGCAACGTAACCGATGGAAAAGAATATGATATCGATAACGGCGGTCTGCCCTATGATGAAGAAACTGTATATAACCAGCTTTTTGACATCAATAATAAGGTGGAAATAGATGTGGACATATCTGATGATGAACTTGCAAAAATGCAGAGTGATTACAACCGTTATGATAACATGGGAAGCAAATCGCCTATATACAGAAAATGTGACTTGAAGATATCAATTACATCTGATGGTGTTAAGAATACTTATATAATCAGAAATACCGGCATAAGAATGAAGGGCAATACCTCAAGGACCACATTTTACGACAGCAATTCCGGAGTATATTCACTTATACATTTTAAAGTGGATTTTACGGAAACTTTTGATGATGAGCAGTATTACGGAGGGGACAGCGATTATGACCTTGATATAGATAAAGAGAAACAGCAGAACAGGACTTTTGCAACACTTGACAGTATGGAGATAAAGTGGAACCAGACATCCGACAGCACATATGTGAGAGAATATTACGCCTGTGAGATGTACAGGGATTTCGGGATACTGGCGCAAAGAACCAATCTTGCTTCAATTAATCTTGGGGATGTGCACGAAGGCATATTTAAAATCTATGAACCGGTTGACAAGAAATTCATAAAAAGATATGTAGCAAAAGAAGACCGCGGCGGAGATTTGTATAAATGCGGCTGGACAAGGAACGGAGCTACATTCCTTACCAATGTTTCCTACGGAATAGAAGATAAGGAGAACAGAAAGTTCTACAACTATGATTTAAAGACCAACAAAAAGACTTCAACACATGAATCTCTTTTAAAACTTATCAGATATCTTAACGGAAGCAATGTTGATAAAGAAGGACTGTCAGAATATATAGATATGGATTATTTCCTGAGATTTTCGGCTGTTTCGTACTTTGTGGGCAATCCTGACGATATGAGAAATGATTATAATAATTATTACATATATTTCCTCAAAAGCAGTAATAAAATGATAATTATTCCGTATGATAATGACAGATGTTTCGGTATTACGGCACAGTACAATCCTTCCGGTGATGCAATGACAGGTGTTAAGTGGGAAAGTGAAAGAGCTGTGGGCAACGGAGGCTTACCACAGGAGAATCCGCTTGTACGGTATACAATTACAAGAATAGGATTTTTTACGGAAGAATTTAAGGCAGAGCTTGATAAAGTTGCGGACAGCGAATGGCTCACATATGATAAATTCAGCAAAATATATGAGATAGCATTTAATAATTACAAAGATGATACAGTGCCGGGTAAGACTATGTATAATGTCTATAACTTTGATTACAAGTTTAATATTGATAAAAGCAGCGGGCTTGGAAGCAGTAATGGTAATGCTTCCTTTAAAGATTATATAGATGCAAAACTTAAATTTTATAATAACAACAGGTAAGGAGGCTTTTATATGAACAATAATTATGTAATAGCTATAACAAGAACATGCGGAAGCGGTGCAACAAGCATAAGCAGAATTTTGGGAGAAAGACTGGGTATTAATGTATACGACAGAAATCTTTTAAGACTTGCATCCGACGACAGCGGAATTAATGAAGAATTATTTGCAAGAGCTGACGAGCATATGAAACAAAGTCTGCTTTACAGAATTTCCAAAAAAGTATATAACGGGGAAATAATCCCACCTGACAGCAATGATTTTACATCCAACGATAATCTTTTTAATTATCAGGCAAAAGTATTAAAAGAACTTGCGGCAAATGAATCTTTTATATGTATTGGAAGGGCAGCAGATTATATTTTAAAGGATAATCCTAATCTTATAACCATATTTATATGTGCACCTATGGATAAGTGTATAAAAAGAGAAATGGAACTTCTTTCATTTGACGCAAAAAAGGCTGAACAGCACATAATTACCACAGATAAATACAGAGCCGGTTTTTATAAATATCATACCGGAAGAGAATGGAAAAATCCTGAAAATTATGATTTGTGTCTTAATACAGGCAAATTTGATTATGAGACCTGCGTCGATATTATTGAAAATTATATAAAGACAAGATTGGCGGGAAATAACTAAGATGAAAAGACTGCTAGTATATCTTAAGGGATACATAAAGGAGTGCATCTTTGGACCACTTTTTAAGTTGCTTGAGGCGACTTTTGAACTTATTGTACCCCTTGTTGTTGCCGCGATAATCGATACGGGAATCGGAACCGGCAATAAAGGTTATATAGTCTCAAGAGCAGGTATTTTAATAGGACTTGCAGTTGTGGGACTTGCCAGCTCCATAATCGCACAGTATTTTGCGGCAAAAGCTGCTACGGGATTTGCAACAGAATTAAGACATTCATTATTTGAACATATCGGTACATTTTCTTTTACGGAAATTGATGATATCGGAACCGCCAGACTGATTACGAGAATGACAAGTGACGTTAATTCTGTCCAGAGCTGTGTCAATATGGTTCTTAGACTTTTTCTGCGTTCTCCTTTCATTGTTTTTGGCGCAATGATAATGGCATTTACAATAGATGTAAAGTGTGCACTTATATTCTGTGTGGCAATACCTGCTTTGTCGGTAGTTGTATTTTCAATAATGCTTATATCAATCCCTCTTTTTAAGAAGGTACAGGGCGGACTTGACAATATTCTTAAGATAACCAGGGAAAATCTTACAGGAACCAGAGTTGTAAGAGCCTTTAACAAAGAAGATGAAGAAATTAAAGAATTTAACGCGGGTAATGACACACTTAATAAGAATCAGTTGTTTGCAGGTAAGATATCCGCACTTATGAATCCTCTGACATTTATAATTGTTAATTTTGCCATGATTATACTTATATACAGCGGTGCCCTTAAAGTAGATGCGGGAAGCCTTAAACCGGGACAGGTTATCGCTCTTGTAAATTATATGTCACAGATTCTTGTAGAGCTTATCAAACTTGCTAATCTTATCATCCAGGTTACTAAAGCCCTTGCATCTGCAAACAGAATAGCTGAGATATTTGACATCCACAGTTCAATGGCTTTTCCTGAAAGCTCGGAGAAGGAAGAAAATACGGAATATGCCGTTGAGTTCAATAATGTATCATTAACATACAATAAAGGCGGAGCACCTTCAATATCCGGTCTTAACATCAAGGTCAGAAAAGGCGAGACCATAGGGATTATTGGAGGAACGGGTTCAGGCAAAACAACGCTTGTCCATATGATTCCAAGATTCTATGATGCGACAGAAGGCGAAGTTAAGATTAACGGTGTCAACGTTAAAAATTATTCCAAGGAAGATATCAGAAACAAAGTCGGCATAGTAATGCAGAAAGCCGTGCTTTTTGACGGCACCATAAGAGACAATATGAAATGGGGCAAGGAAAACGCTACGGATTCAGAGATATTTGACGCACTTGAAGAAGCACAGGCACTTGATTTTGTCAAGGAAAAAGAAGGCGTGCTTGATTACCACATTGCACAGGGCGGCCGTAATCTTTCAGGCGGACAAAGACAGCGCCTTACGATTGCCAGGGCTTTTGTAAAACAGCCGGAAATCCTTATCCTTGATGACAGTGCATCGGCACTTGACTATGCTACTGATGCAAGGCTCAGAAAAGCAATCTCTGAAATGAAAAACAGGCCTACAACATTTATTGTATCCCAGAGGACCGCTTCTTTAAGAAGTGCGGACAGGATTATCGTTCTTGAAGACGGCGAAGTAGCAGGAATAGGTACTCATGACGAACTTATTAAAAATTGCAGCGTATATGTTGAAATATATGGTACTGATGGAAATAAACAGGCCGGAGGTGCAGATTAATGAACCAGAAAGTTACAGTCAAAAAGATATTCAAATATCTCACACATTATAAGTCCAGCATTATATTCTCTCTTCTGTTTGCATTTATCACGGTTGCGGGACAGCTTGCAATTCCGGTTTTACAGGGCAAGGCAATTGACAGGATAATCGGTGCCGGCAATGTTGATATAAAGGGAATAATAACGATTCTGATTATCATAGCGGTAACAGTGGCAGCAACGGCTTTGTTCCAGTGGATAATGAATGTAATCAACAATAAGATTACTTATTCCATTGTCAGGGATATAAGAAAGGACGCATTTGAAAAACTTCAGATCCTGCCGGTAAATTATGTTGATACACATCCTGCCGGGGAAATAGTAAGTAAAGTAATAGCGGATGTAGACCAGTTCGCAGATGGCCTGCTTATGGGATTTACACAATTTTTTACAGGCATTATGACAATAATAGGCACACTTGTTTTTATGTTTATATATGACTGGAAAATAACAATGGTGGTTGTACTTGTTACTCCTGCATCATTCTTTATTGCATCATTTATAGCAAAAAGAACCTATAATATGTTTAAGAAGCAGTCAGAAGCGAGGGGCGAGCAGACTTCCCTTATTGATGAAATGATTGGTAATGAAAAAATTGTTCAGGCGTACAGTATGGAAGATAATTCACTGGATAGGTTTGATGAAATTAACGGAAAACTTCAGAAGTATTCCCTTGATGCAACCTTTTTTTCATCACTTTCCAATCCTTCAACAAGATTTGTCAACAATGTAGTATATGCACTTGTGGCATTTGTGGGGGCGTTTTCCGTTATGAGAGGCGGACTCACGGTAGGTTCTCTTTCGGCTTTATTAAGTTATGCCAACCAGTATATGAAACCATTTAACGAAATATCCGGCGTTGTTACAGAATTACAGAATGCTATAGCCTGTGCAGGCCGTGTTATTGACCTTATAGATGAGACACCTATGAAGAAAGACCCTGATAACGAACTTGTGGTAAAAGACGGTGAGGGTAAAATCGACCTTGAGGATGTATGCTTCTCTTATGATAAGTCAAAAGAACTTATTAAGAATTTTAATCTCCATGTAAAGCCGGGTGAAAGGGTTGCCATAGTAGGACCTACAGGTTGTGGTAAAACAACGGTAATTAATCTGCTTATGAGATTTTATGATGTGGATTCAGGAAACATTAAAATAGAAGATGTGGATATTAACGATGTTACAAAGAAGAGCTTAAGAAGCAATTACGGCATGGTACTTCAGGAAACGTGGTTAAAGTCAGGTACAATTAAAGAGAACATCATCACGGGCAGACCTGATGCTACGGATGAAGAAATCGTCGCAGCCGCAAAGGCGGCACATGCCCATGGATTTATCAAGAGACTTCCAAACGGCTACGATACCGTTATAGGTGAAGACGGAGGTAATCTTTCACAGGGACAGAAACAGCTTCTTTGCATTGCAAGGGTAATGTTGTGTCTCCCACCTATGCTTATACTTGATGAAGCAACCTCTTCAATCGATACGAGAACCGAAATGAAGATACAGCATGCGTTCTCAATAATGATGGAAGGTAGAACGAGCTTCATAGTAGCACACCGTCTGTCAACGATTAAGTCGGCAGATATTATTATTGTTATGAAAGACGGTAATATTATTGAACAGGGTAACCATGAAGAACTGCTGGCAAAGGGTGGTTTTTATTCGGTTTTGTATAACAGTCAATTCTCTTAAAAAATCTTGGTAAAATTGTAAAAAAAGCTGGCAAATTGTGAAAAAATTTTGTATAATATTGATAGTTTATTTTATAGTTTATTTTATGGAGGAAATTTTTGTATGTTTAGTCAGTTATTTGGTAAATATCTGGTGGAGCGTAAGGCTCTTTCGGATGATACATTGAAGAATATTCTTAAGGAGCAGGAAGGTGCAAGAGTCAGGCTTGGAACAATTGCTGTAGCTGATGGATTACTTACAGAAGCACAGGCAGATGAGATTAATTATCTCCAGACACAGATGGATAAGAGGTTTGGTGATATAGCTGTTGAACAGAAATATCTTACTGAGAATCAGGTCAGTACCCTTCTTAAAAAGCAGGGTAATTCTACAATGAAATTCTATCAGCTTCTTACTGATATGGCAGGTTTAAGCCTGTCTAAGATAGATGAGTATATGAATGGATTTAAGAGTACCAATGGATTTACGGATAGCGAATTAGAAGCTCTTAAGGAAGAAGATATAGAGAAACTTATACCTCTTTTTGCAGCAACCATGAATTCTATGGTTACATCTCTTTCCGGACTTGTTTTAAGAAATCTGACAAGATTTGTAACATCTGATTTCTATCCTGAGAGAATGAGAAAAATAAAGGATTACGAATATACAGTTCTTGCAGGACAGGCAATTAAGGGAGACCATTCATTATACCTTGGTTTTGCCGCACAGAATGATATGAGCGGGGTCATTGAACTTGCAAAGGGATTTGCAAAGGAAGATAATAATCTTACAAGCGATGAAGTGTATGATGCCGTATGTGAATTCTGTAACCTTAACAATGGACTTTTTGCATCTGAATCAAGCAAGAATGGCATTGATATTGATATGCTTCCACCTGAAGTATATGTGGGACAGAAGATTTCAGGTTCAGCCTATGTAATGCCTGTTGTAATTAATAACTGTCATATTGATATGATAATTTCTGTTGATGAGAGCTTTAGAGCCGGAGAGACAGCACATAATGTTGAGGTAATACATAAAGATTCGGCTGGTAATGCGGATTCTTCCAAGGGAACGGTTATGATAGTTGATGACTCGGCACTTATCCGTAAGATGTTAAGAGCAATGCTTGAGAAGAATGGTTATGCTGTAACAGCAGAAGCCTGCAACGGAGAAGAAGCAGTCCAGAAATATAAAGAGAATAAAGCAGATGTAGTTACGCTTGATATTACAATGCCTAAGATGGATGGTGTAGCTGCACTTAAAGAGATAATGGCTTATGACAAGGATGCCAGGGTAATGATGATTACTGCGGCAGGTCAGCAGGATAAGATTGTTGAAGCATTAAAGAGCGGTGCTTTACAATTTATCATGAAGCCATTTAATGAAGAAGATGTTCTTAAGAATTTTAGGGATGTTTTAGGTAAATAAGCTTTTTTTTCTACTAGTAGACTCCTTTCAAATATCGAAGGCTGTGGGATTTCCCGCAGCCTTCGCTTTTTACATATGCTATAATATATATCGAATTTACAGAACCAGTTTCTTGAAGTTCTTCTTACCACGCTTGATAACTATTCCGTCACCGAAATTATCCTTTGTATAAGTCTTTTTAAAATCTGTTTCTTTTTCGCCGTTGACAGTTACACCGCCCTGCTCAATATTTCTTCTGGCATCGGAACGTGTCTGGCATAGACCTCCTGCAACAAGGAGTGTTATTAAATCGACTTCGCCGTCTTTGAAACAATCATCGTTTACTGTGGCTGTAGGCATGTTGGAGGCATCACCTGCACCAAATACCGAACGTGCACTTTCTTTTGCTTTCTCTGCTTCTTCCTTACCATGGACAAGAGCAGTAAGTTCGTATGCAAGGATTTCCTTGGCTTCATTTAACTGGCTGCCTTCCCAATTTGCCATCTTTTCAATTTCTGAAAGAGGGAGGAAAGTAAGCATTTTAAGACATTTGATAACATCTGCGTCATCAACGTTTCTCCAGTACTGGAAAAATTCATAAGGAGAAGTTTTTTCAGGGTCAAGCCATACGGCACCTTTCTGTGTCTTACCCATTTTCTTTCCTTCGGAATTAAGGAGAAGCGTAATCGTCATTGCAGAAGCATCTTTTCCTAATTTACGTCTGATGAGTTCTGTTCCTCCTAACATATTACTCCACTGGTCGTCACCGCCGAACTGAAGGTTACAGCCGTATTTCTGGTAAAGTGTGTAGAAGTCAAAACTCTGCATAATCATATAGTTAAATTCAAGGAAACTTAATCCTTTTTCCATTCTCTGTTTATAACATTCTGCGGTAAGCATCCTGTTAACACTGAAATGAGGACCGACTTCCCTTAACAAATCAACGTAGTTAAGGTCAAGGAGCCAGTCTGCATTGTTTACAAGAAGAGCTTTGTCGTCGGAAAAATCTATAAATCTGCTCATCTGTTTCTTGAAACATTCCACATTGTGGTTAATGGTTTCCTTAGTCATCATTGAACGCATATCGTTACGGCCCGATGGGTCGCCTATCATAGCTGTACCTCCGCCGATAAGAGCGATTGGCTTGTTGCCGGCCTCCTGAAGACGTTTCATAAGGCAGAGAGCCATAAAGTGGCCTACATGGAGACTGTCTGCGGTAGGGTCAAAGCCAATATAAAAAGTAGCCTTACCGTTATTGATTAAATCTCTGATAAGTGGTTCGTCTGTTACCTGGGCAATCAGACCTCTGGCCTGAAGTTCTTCATAAATTCCCATAATAAATCCTCCTGATATTATAAATAATAATAAAAAAAGCCCTTCAGCAAAAAGCTAAAGGACGACATATGCCGTGTTACCACCTTAATTCATACCGGACTCACATCCGATACCTTACCGGGTACAGAAATATCGATACCCTGACATTATAACGTATGTCCTACGTTGCAGCCTACTGTTACTTCAGTGCAAAGCTCGGGGAGGTATTCATGTAATAACTATCCTGCGCCTCTCATCAGCCGGCAGCTCTCTGTTGGAATCGTCAGAACACTACTTGTTCCTTTCACAGCATTTAACAATGCCATTATATACACATAAAAATTTTTCGTCAAGGCATAAATATATCTTTTTCCTCGTTGAAAAGATTTTTGAAATCTGATATTATAACATTTAGTTATGTGAATTAGGAGGAACGTAATATGGATGCAGAAACAGTAGTTTCTAAAAATTTTATTGAACAGATAATTGAAAAAGATATAGCTGAAGGACATTGTAAAGTTGTTAAGACACGTTTCCCGCCGGAACCTAATGGATATCTTCACATTGGACATGCTAAGTCAATTCTTCTCAATTACGGACTTGCCTGTGAATATAATGGAAAGTTCAATATGAGATTTGATGATACTAACCCTACTAAGGAAAAGGAAGAATTTGTAGAATCAATTAAAGCAGACGTAAACTGGCTCGGTGCCGATTACGAGGACAGATTGTTCTTTGCGTCGGATTATTTTGATATAATGTATGAAGCAGCAGTTAAGCTTATTAAGAAAGGAAAGGCTTATGTATGTGACCTTTCACCTGATGAAATCAGGGAATACAGAGGTACATTAAGTGAACCCGGCAAGAACAGCCCATACAGGGACAGAAGCGTTGAGGAGAACCTTGAACTTTTTGAAAATATGAAGAATGGTATGTATGAGGACGGTGCCAAGGTGCTTCGTGCTAAAATCGATATGTCATCACCTAACATCAACATGAGAGATCCTATCATCTATCGTGTTGCCCATCAGTCACATCACAGACAGGGAGATAAGTGGTGCATATATCCTATGTACGATTTTGCACATCCTATTGAAGATGCAACAGAAGGAATTACCCATTCTATATGTACATTGGAATTTGAGGATCACAGACCTCTTTATGACTGGGTTGTAAGGGAACTTGAATATGAGAATCCGCCAAAACAGATTGAATTTGCCAAGTTATACCTTACTAACGTCGTAACAGGTAAGAGATATATCAAGAAACTTGTAGAAGAAAAGATAGTAGACGGATGGGATGATCCAAGACTTGTATCCCTTGCGGCTTTGAGAAGAAGAGGCTTTACTCCTGATTCCATCAGGAAATTCGTTGAACTTTGCGGTGTATCCAAAGCCAACAGTTCTGTTGATTACGGTATGCTTGAATACTGTATAAGAGAAGACCTTAAGCTTAAAAGACCTAGGGTAATGGCAGTTCTTGATCCTGTCAAGCTTATAATAGACAATTATCCTGAGGGACAGGTTGAGATGTTAGAGGTAGATAATAACCTTGAAAATCCTGAACTTGGTAAGCGTCTTGTGCCATTTAGCAGAGAACTTCTCATTGAAAGAGAAGATTTTATGGAGACTCCTCCAAGCAAATATTACAGATTATATCCGGGCAATGAAGTAAGGCTTATGAATGCTTACTTTGTAAAATGCACAGGCTGTGTCAAGGATGATAATGGGAACATTACGGAGATACATTGTACCTATGATCCTGAGACAAAGAGCGGAAGCGGCTTTACGGGACGTAAAGTTAAAGGAACAATACACTGGGTAAGTGCCGGGGAAGCATTGGTTGTTGAAGCAAGACTTTATGAAAATATCGTAGACGAGGAGAAAGGTGTATATAACAGTGACGGAAGTCTTAACCTTAATCCTAACTCATTAACAGTAATAGATAAATGCTATGTTGAACCATCCCTCAAGGACGCAAAGCCTTATGACAGCTTCCAGTTTGTAAGAAACGGATTTTTCTGCGTAGATTATAAAGATTCAAGTGAAGGACACCCTGTATTTAACAGAATAGTATCTCTTAAGAGTTCCTTCAAACTGAAATAGAAGGAGGAATAGAAAGTGAGTAATCTTTTTAACGGACTTGAGTCCATGGGGCTTCAAGGCCTTGAAAACGTTAAAATATATGATGATGAACCTAAAAAAACAGATAATAAGGCAGAAAAGACTAAGACTCCGGAAGTTACGGAGGCTGACTATCTTTTTGATAAAACATATAAGTGCCCTGTCTGCGAAAAGGAATTTAAAGCCAAAATGGTTAGAGCAGGTAAGACCAGACTTATAGGTTCGGATTCTGATTTAAGACCTAAATATTCGGGAATTGATGCCATTAAATACGATGCAATTGTGTGTCCTTACTGCGGATATGCTTCATTAAGCAGGTTTTTTGGAAATCTCACAGACGGACAGATTAAGCTTATTACAGGTACTGTAACCGCTAATTTTAAGGGTATGCCTGAATATGGTGATATATATACTTATGATGAGGCTATAAGCAGACTTAAGCTTGTATTGCTGAGCACTATTGTCAAGAAAGGCAAAAACAGCGAAAAGGCTTATACCTGTCTTAAACTGGCGTGGGTATACAGAGGATTATCGGAGCATCTTGCAGAGACAGGTGAACTTACAGAAGAAAAAGAAAAATTCTGTAAAAATAACGAAAATGAGATGTTAAAAAATGCACTTGAGGGATTTGTTGCAGCAAGACAGGGTGAGAATTTCCCTGTATGCGGAATGGATGAATGCACATTAGACTATCTTATTGCGGATATTGCAGTAAGAACCGGAAAACTTGACCTTGCTGAGCAGATGATATCCAATGTAATAGTATCGAGAAATTCCAATACAAGACTTAAAGATAAGGCAAGGACTTTACGGGATACAATTAAAGCAAGAAAATAGTTGAGGTAATTGAAATGAGTAAAGTAAAAGAAAAAAGGACACCAAAATTAATCAGCAAATTTAAAGAAACTAAATTTGCAAAAAAGGCTGATAAGGTATGGAACAGCAAAGTTCTGGGCAATCCGTGGGTGAGACTCGGGCTTCTGGCATTGTTGCTTAATTTTGTAAATGAGTGTTTAAGCAGACATTCTTTTATTAAAGGTATAATATATTTTGGAAGCCATCCTTTAGCTTTTTTATTTAACAGTTTTATGATTTTCTTCACACTGTCAATAGCAATGCTGTTTAAAAAACGTGTTTTTGCCACCTTTTTCATAAGTGCCTTGTGGTTTGGGTTAGGTGTAACTAATTTTGTTATCAGAAGCTCCAGAAAGTCACCTTTTGCAGCATCAGATTTTAGAAACCTAACAGAAGGTTTAAAAGTAATTCAAAAATACTATACCATACCGCAGATAGTAATTTTGTGCCTGGTTATTGCGGCACTTGTGGCATGTATCATATTCATTGCAATAAGGACACCTAAAGTAAAACAAAAGATAAATTATCTTTTATCTGCGCTTGTAATAGCTGTATCTTTTGGAATGATTATGATTATTAATTATGTATCCAATGCAACAGGACTTATTCCAAGACAGTTCGGTAATCTTGTAAGAGCTTATGATACTTACGGCTTCGGATATATGTTTTCGTGTTCGCTTTTCAGAAATGGTGTATCCAAGCCCAAGGATTATTCGCCGGGTAAGGTAAATGATGTTGTGGATTCTGTTGAGAACAATGATAAAAACAATAATGACAATGATGAAGACAATATAGATAAGCCTAATATCATATTTTTACAGCTGGAGTCATTTTTTGATGCAACTAATGTAAAAGGACTTGAGTTTTCAGAGGACCCTATACCGAACATACGTAAGCTCTACGAGAAATTTCCGGGTGGATATCTTTCAGTTCCGTCCTTTGGTGCAGGAACAGCCAATACCGAATTTGAGACAATGACAGGTATGAACCTTGACGATTTCGGACCGGGTGAATATCCATATAAGACGGTTCTCCAGAGTACAGCCTGTGAGTCAATATGTTATTATCTTTCTAATTACGGATATACAACAACCGCATTACATGATAATACAGGTGGATTTTATGACCGTAACAAAGTATTCAGCCGTCTTGGTTTTGATTCTTTTGTATCAATCGAATATATTGAAAAATATGAGATGAATCCAATCGGATGGGTAAAAGATAAATGTCTTACAGATGAGATTGTGGGTATATTGGATAGTACCGGCACACCTGATTATATTTATACCATTTCTGTCCAGGGACACGGAGATTATCCGGAGAATACAGACGGACTTGACCTGCCCATCAAGGTCACCAATAATGATGTAACAGGTAATCCTAATGGATTTGAATATTATGTAAACCAGACGCATGAAATGGATGCTTTTGTTGCAGAATTAATTGATGCACTTAGCAAGAGAGATGAAAAAACCATACTTGTAATTTATGGAGACCACCTTCCAACCTTTGATATAACAGATGATGACCTTAAGAATGGTGACATATACCAGACGCAGTATGTAATCTGGAACAATTATAATCTTCAGATTGAGAATAAAGACGTACAGGCATATCAGCTGTCAGCATATCTTATGAAAAATCTTGGTATGAAGGGCGGAGTTATTTCCAGACTCCATATGTCACATTTTGATAAGGAAGACAAGGAAGATAAGGAAGATAAGGAAGAGTATCTTTCCAACCTCAAACTTCTTGAATATGATATTTTATACGGAAACTGTCAGGCGTATGAAGGAGTTAATCCATATAAGATTACCAATATGAAAATGGGTTATAAACCAATTAAGGTACTGAATGGTGAAAATGCGTATTCACATATTGTTATACGAGGACGTAACTTTACCGAATTCAGTCAGGTGGAGATTAACGGTACCGTTCATAAGACTATTTACAACGGACCGGACGAACTGCTTGTGGATGGTTACACGTTGAAAGACGGGGATCAGATAGCGGTATTGCAGATATCCAACAGTGATGAGACATTGAGCAGAACGAATATCTTTACTTACAAAGAATCAGATAAAATATCAGATAATAATTAAAAAGATTTTTTAAATTATAAATGCCGTTAAAGCCTTATAGATTTGACTTTAACGGCATTTTTGTGCTTGGTGTATATGGTGTAAATTTTAAAAATACATAATAAGGGGGCTGAGTGGGGAGATAATAAAATAAACGGGGGTTGACATAATATAGAAATAGACCTATAATAGTTTAAAAATACATCATAATAGTTTATGTATAAACTAAAATGCGGGAGGGATTAATATGAATTTATATTTTGAATTGTTAAAAACACCGATATTTAAGGTTGAAGATGTGAATAAGTTTTACAATAATGTAGATAGTGCACGTTCTGCAATTAAGCGTTTAATGAAAGAAAATATGGTAGTCAGGATACGAAATAATATGTATACCTGTATAAGTGGAGAGACAAGACAACCGATAGCAAACAGATTTCAAATTGCGTGTAATATTACACCGACTTCGTATATATCCCACCATACAGCAATGGAGTATTATGGAATAACCAATCAGGTTTTCTATGAGGTGTATGTTTCTTCTGAAACTTCTTTTCGAGAGTTCGAATTTGATGGATATATTTATCGTTATATAGAGTCAAAAGGAGATGAGGGGGTAGATAAACCTGCTTTTAGCGGTGGGATACGGGTAACAAGTCCTGAACGTACTATGATTGACAGCATTAAAGACATGGATAAGATTTCAGGAATGGAAGAGGTTATACAGGATATTTCGTGTATGAAGAATTTACAGGAAAAAAGACTGTTAAGTTATTTGGAACGAATAGGTAATCAGTTTTTATACCAGAAGACAGGTTTTTTGCTTTCAAAACAGAAAGAACAGCTTGGCCTTTCAGATATTTTTTTTAAAGAATGCCAGAACAAAATTGGAAAAAGTAAACGATATTTGTCGCATGATATTACTGACGGAGTATATGATAGCCAATGGAAACTTGTGGTTCCATCTGACTTAAATGTAAAGAATGGAGTGATAGAGGATGCCACAATATAATAAGGCTGACATAGGAAGAGCTGCAACGCAATATGGATTTATAAGGGATACTTTTGAAAAGGTATTAAGACTAAAAGAAATATTAGAATATTTCAATACCCAGGAATATTTGGCAAAACATCTAATACTTAAAGGCGGTACAGCAATTAATCTTACTATATTTGATTTACCAAGATTATCGATAGATATAGACATGGATTATGTGCCAAATGATAGTAGGGATGATATGCTTATTGCAAGAGATAAGATTGCAGAGATAATTAACAGATATATGGAAAAAGAGGGATATTCTTTATCACAATCCTCAAGATTTAGTCACAGTTTAGATGCTTTTCACTTCAATTACATAAACTCCGGGGGCAATAAGGATATGATAAAGATTGAACTGAATTATTCACTTAGAGCACATATTTTAGAGCCTACATATCGTGACATATTAAATGATGTATTTAAAAGTAATATTAAGATAAGAACTGTGGCACCATTAGAAATATTTTCTGCTAAAGGCAATGCTTTAATTAGTCGTGCGGCAGCAAGAGATTTATACGATTGGGGAAATTTGATTGACCAGAACATGTTTGCTGATGAAAAAGATTTATTTAGAAAATGTTTTGTATTCTATACTACTATAACAGCAGATAATGTACATGGTGATTATGATTTTGATTTATCAGTAATTGATACACTTGATTTTACAAAAATACGACGAGACCTATTTCCTGTTATGAGTAATAAGAATAATTTTAAGCTGGATGAAAGAAAAATTCAGGCTAAACAGTATATCAAAGATTTACTACGGTTGACGGAAATGGAGAATGAATACATAGAAAGGTTTGCAGCAAAGGAATATCATCCGGAGTTATTGTTTGATGATGAGATAGTAACAAGAATATGTGAACATCCAATGGCATTGTGGAAATGTAACAGGTAAAAGTTACAGTAAGTGGATGAATGTCAAAAAAATGCGGCAGCTTTTAAAAGCTACCGCATTTTATTCGTCCAATATTACCCCGTTAGTCTTTACTAACGAGCGGATTACCGAATCCTTGGCATTATACCATGGTTCATTCTGGTATTTGTAATCAAATTTGTTAATGAACCATGCAAGGTCATCCCTGACGCGCTCCATATTGGTGATATACATATCATTAATGATTCCAACGAAAGACTCAAGGTCATCACCTTTAAGATGAGCTGCAGCCTTTTTAAGAAGCAGGCTGTAATGAGGTGTGCAGAACCCCTTTGCGGATTTGAATTTTTCTTTGAATTCGTCATCTTTTTTCCAGAGAAAGAAGATTGTGTCAATATACTGGTCAAAAAAATTATTGATTCTGTCGCATACAAAGCAGGAATTGTCAAGATTATCAATATATTTAATAAGGGGAGAATCTGAAATCCCTTTTTTAATAAGTTTTGCCGGACCTGAAGGCATTACCTTCTTAATATCGTTGATTGTCTTATCAAAATGTGTTTTCATAACCCATGCCATGCCGAGACGGTTATCCTGATCGTATACCATTTTAATATGTTTGCCGCAAAAGCCCTTTGCGTCCGTAAGTGCTCTTGTATCGTCCTCCATATAGCTTGGACCCATTGTATATTCCACTGAATCTGTTTCAAGCTTATGATACATCTGGCATACGGGACATTCGCAGTCCGCAGCAAATGCATCATTAACCGGAATAGAGTAAAGCTGTTCTTTCATAACTAATCCTCCTTCGGGTATTTTGTTTAAGTATATCAGAATGTTTTGTATTGTACAAATAATATCGTTATGCTATATTTTAAATTATTAAAAAGTACGGAGCGGATTATGAAAGAACTGGCAGTTTTTATAAATCAGTCCGGTGGTGTACCGGTGTATGAACAGATATATGAATTTATAAAAAGAGAAATAAGGAAAGGCAATATTAAAACAGGCGAAAGACTTCCTTCAACCAGAAATATGTCATCTTATCTGCAGGTCAGCCGGAGCACGGTGCTGGCATCTTACGAACAACTGCTTGCGGAGGGATATATAGAAGCGAGGGAAAGAAAAGGCTATTATGCCATAGAAATAGAAAAAGATTTTGCAGACAATCATGAAAATACCATAAATAACAGCAAGGATATGGTGTACATTAATCCCTATACCATTGATTTCTCACCGAATGGTATTGAAACAGAACATTTTCCGGTAAATGAATGGAGAAAAATTTCCAAAAATATATTTACGGACGAAATGAAAAATCTGTTTAACAGCGGAGACAAAAGAGGGGATGACGGACTCAGGGAACAGCTTGCCGTTTTTCTTCAGAAATCAAGAGGCGTAAAAGCCGATAAATCAAGAATAATACTGGGAGCAGGCAACGAAAATCTCCTCATGCTTATTAAACTTCTTTTGCCCGGAAATGTGATATTTGCGGTAGAGAACCCTGTGTATAAAAAATCCTATGACATACTTAGGAATTTTACGGATAATGTAATTCCGGTCGGGCTTGATAAAGACGGGCTCAGTGTGAAAGAACTTGAAAAAAGTAATGCCGACGTGGCATACCTTACACCGTCACACCAGTATCCTCTCGGTATTGTAATGGGAATAAAAAGGCGCGTTGAACTGTTAAACTGGGCATCCAGAAAAGAAGACCGTTACATAATAGAAGACGACTACGACAGCGAATTCCGTTATAAAGGCAGACCTATCCCATCACTTCAAAGTATAGATAACGGAGAAAAAGTAATATATATGGGAACTTTTTCCAAATCGGTGACTCCGGCAATACGAATGAGTTATATGGTGCTTCCTAAGAAATTAATGGATATATATATGAAAAAAACAAGTTACATAGGTAATACAGTCTCAAGAATTGACCAGAAATATATGGAAATATTTATGAAAAACGGTGGCTTTGAGCGCCATCTTAACAGAATGAGAACTATATATAAGGCAAAACATGACGTAATGCTTAACGAGCTTAAGACATGGAAAAATATAAATATAAGCGGTGAAAATGCAGGAGTTCATATAATTCTGGAAATCAATAATAATATGACGGAAAAAGAACTGGTAAAAAGAGCGGCAGAGGAGGGAGTAAAAGTATACCCGCTGTCAGATTATTATATAGGCGGAATAAACAACAGACTGCCGGGGATAATAATAGGATATTCAAAACTTTGCAGTGAAAAAATAATAAACGGACTTCGCATACTTAAAAAAGTATGGAAAATAGAAGAAGCTGGGGCTTAAGCCTCAGCTTCCTTCTCAGCTTCCTTTTCAGCTTCTTCATCTTCTTCATCAGAAAAATCATCATCATAATCATCAACATCGTCAATCACATCATTTTTGTGCTTGAGTTTAGAATAAAGGCAGAGACCTCCTGCCACACCGGCACCTATAGCTGCGATTGCTCCAACAATTTTAAAGAATTTTTTCATGTTAGTAACCTCCCATAACCTTTTTTTACATTGTAATACGAAATTGAAAAAAAATAAAGACCTATGTTATAATTTATTGTATAAAATTTTTCTAAAAAGAATAATAATTGAAAGAATAGGACGGATTATTTTGGACAGATACACAGAAGATGGTAATTTTATCATAGAAAAACAAAAAGATTTTATATTAAGCCAGACTCTTGAGTGCGGACAATGTTTTCATTTTGTAAAACTTGATGAGGAAGATTATCTGATTTCGGCAAAAAGCAGAATATTACATATAGCACAGAAAGAAAATAGGACAATATTTTATAATACGGATGAACAGACCTTTGATAAAGTGTGGAAACACTATTTTGACCTGGAAAGGGACTATGGAAAGATAAAAAGCATACTTATTGAAAAAGACGATAGGCTGGCAACCGCAATAGAAGCAATGAGCGGTGTAAGAATACTTAATCAGGAATTTTTTGAGACACTTATTTCATTTATAATTTCACAGAACCAGCAGATTGTGAGAATTAAACAGATTGTAGCTGCCATATCGTCCCGTTATGGCAGAAAAGGCGAGGGCATAGACTATTTTCCCGGAGCCACAGAAATTCTTGCCGCGGGAGAACAGGGAATGAAGGATTGTAAGGCAGGATTCAGGGCAAAATATATAATCGATGCCTGTGAAAAATATGCTGCGGGAGAACTTGACGAGAAAAAACTTCTGGCAGCGGATTACAATGAAGCGGTAGAGATACTTAAATCCGTAAAAGGCATAGGCAACAAAGTTGCCAACTGCATCGCGCTTTTTTCCCTTGATAAAAGAAATGCATTTCCTGTGGATGTATGGATAAAAAGAATTATGGAAGCAATGTATTTCCACAAAGAAACCCCGGTAACGGAAATTGAAAAATTCGGTAAAGAAAAATACGGAGAATTGTCAGGGTATGCACAGCAGTATTTGTTTTATTACGGTAAGACTTTAAATATCGGCAAATAAAATTATTAGCACTCTTTATAAATGAGTGCCAATTTTCTCTTGACATTCAAAAATATAAGTATTAGTATAGCCTTAGTAAAAATAAAAGGAGGCAATTAAAATGAAGTTAGTACCATTAGGAGACAGAGTTGTTTTAAAGCAGCTTGTAGCAGAGGAAACGACTAAGTCCGGAATTATTCTTGCAGGTCAGGCAAAAGAAAAGCCACAGCAGGCTGAGGTAATTGCAGTGGGACCTGGCGGAAATGTCGACGGTAAGGAAGTTACAATGCAGGTTAAAGTGGGAGATAATGTAATCTTCTCTAAATATGCAGGAACAGAAGTTAAGCTAGAGGATGAGGAATACATTGTTGTAAAGCAGAGCGATATACTCGCTATTGTTGAATAATCAGATTAACCGGAGGAATAGATATTATGGCTAAAGAAATTAAATATGGTGCAGAAGCACGAGAAGCATTAGGCGCAGGCGTTAATAAGCTTGCAAATACAGTAAGAGTTACACTTGGACCAAAAGGAAGGAATGTTGTTCTTGATAAGTCATACGGAGCACCTCTTATCACTAATGACGGTGTAACAATCGCTAAAGATATTGAACTTGAGGATCCTTTTGAAAATATGGGAGCACAGCTTGTCAAGGAAGTTGCAACAAAGACTAACGATGTTGCAGGTGACGGTACCACAACAGCAACAGTTCTTGCACAGGCAATGATTGACGAAGGTATTAAGAACCTTGCTGCAGGAGCTAATCCTATCATACTCAGAAAAGGTATGAAGAAAGCAACAGACGTAGCAGTGGAAGCTATCGCAAAGATGAGCTCTAAGGTAACAGGCAAGGAACAGATTGCCAAGGTTGCAGCTATTTCCGCAGGTGATGAAGAAGTTGGACAGTTAGTTGCTGATGCTATGGAGAAAGTATCTAAAGACGGCGTTATCACAATCGAAGAGTCTAAGACAATGAAGACAGAACTTGACGTTGTTGAAGGTATGCAGTTTGACAGAGGCTATATCTCAGCATATATGGCAACAGATATGGATAAGATGGAAGCTGTTCTTGATAACCCATACATCTTAATTACAGATAAGAAGATAAGCAACATTCAGGAAATTCTTCCACTCCTTGAGCAGATTGTACAGTCCGGAGCTAAGTTACTTATTATAGCTGAAGATGTTGAAGGCGAAGCACTTACAACACTTATTGTTAATAAATTAAGAGGAACATTCAATGTTGTAGCTGTTAAAGCACCCGGATATGGTGACAGAAGAAAAGAAATGCTTAAAGATATTGCAATTCTTACAGGTGGTACGGTTATTTCCGAAGAACTCGGACTTGAACTTAAGGATGCCACACTTGAAAACCTTGGCCGTGCTAAGTCTGTCAAGGTACAGAAAGAGAATACGGTTATCGTTGACGGAACAGGCTCTAAGTCTGAAATTGAAGCCAGAATCTCACAGATTAAGGCACAGATTGCAGAGACAACATCTGAATTTGATAAAGAAAAATTACAGGAAAGACTTGCAAAACTTTCAGGCGGCGTTGCAGTTATCCGTGTAGGTGCGGCAACTGAGACAGAAATGAAAGAAAATAAGCTTCGTCTTGAAGATGCACTTGCAGCTACTAAGGCAGCGGTTGAAGAAGGAATTATCTCAGGCGGTGGTTCTGCTTATATCCATGCATCTAAGGAAGTTGCTAAGCTTGCAGATACTCTTGAAGGTGATGAAAAGACAGGAGCAAAGCTTATACTCAAAGCCCTTGAAGCTCCTTTATTCCACATTGCCCACAATGCAGGACTTGAAGGTGCTGTTATTATCAACAAGGTAAGGGAATCAGAAGTGGGAACAGGTTTTGATGCTCTCCATGAAGAATATGTTGATATGGTTAAAGCAGGTATACTTGATCCTGCCAAAGTAACAAGAAGTGCATTACAGAACGCTACAAGCGTTGCTTCAACATTACTTACAACAGAATCTGTTGTTGCCTCAATCAAAGAAGACGCACCAGCTATGCCGGCAGGCGGAATGGGCGGAATGGGCGGAATGATGTAATTCCGTTATGCTCAATATAATATAAAGGCAGATATGACCTGCGGACTTTTCGTCCGCAGGTTTTTTTTAATCAAAATTTTATAAAAAAAGTTCTTCACATAATGATAAAAAATAGGTACAATAGTAAGTACAGCAAATTGGAAGGAGACTAATTTACTATGGAAGAATTAGTAGAATGTATTGTAAAGCGCAGGCTTACCATGAAAGCATACTTTGGAAGATGCCTTTCTGTGGCTCTCGGTATACTTATGGTTATCATTACTTATGTGGCAGCGCTTAAAGTTCCATACGGAATACCTGTTGTGCTTCTTTTTGACCTTGCAGCAGGATTTATTATCTACTTTGTATTTAGAAATACCAGCGTGGAATTTGAATATGATTATTTTGGTGGGGAACTTACGGTTGATAAGATTCTTAACAGGGCTAAGAGAAAGAGACTTAGAATATTTGATTTTGCCAAGCTTGATTACATTGCAAAGTATGGCTCAGAGAGAATGACAAGGCTTGAGGAACACGGCAATAGTGTATATTATAACTATTCCGCTCACGATATCAGGGAAGATTCATATGTGGCAGTATTTCACAATGATGAGAAAGCAACAGTATTTTTAGAGTTCTCACCTAACGAAGAACTGCTCGCAGTCCTTAAGAAATATTACCCAAGAAAAGTATATGAGGATTAATATTACTCATTGACTTTTAGAGTTTGTTTTGATACATTATAATGAAATTACACAGATGAAAGGCAGGAAATGATAAAATGGGTACAATTATTGGTGAAGGAATTACTTTTGATGATGTGCTTTTAGTACCATCATATTCAGAAGTTACACCTAATATGGTTGAACTTGGAACACATCTTACTAAGAAGATTAAGCTTAATGTTCCAATTATGAGTGCAGGTATGGATACTGTTACAGAACACAGAATGGCTATTGCAATGGCACGACAGGGTGGTATTGGAATAATCCATAAGAATATGTCAATTGAAGCTCAGGCAGAAGAAGTTGACAAGGTTAAACGTTCAGAGAATGGTGTTATTACTGATCCATTTTTTCTTTCTCCGGAACATACATTACAGGATGCAGATAATCTGATGGCTAAGTTCAGAATATCAGGTGTTCCTATTACAGAAGGACGTAAGCTTGTAGGTATTATTACTAACAGGGATCTTAAGTTTGAAAAAGATTATACTAAGAAGATTAAGGAATGTATGACAAGCGAGAACCTTGTTACAGCCAAGGTCGGAATTACACTTGAAGATGCCAAGGCAATACTTGCCAAGGCAAGAGTGGAGAAACTTCCTATAGTAGATGATGATTTCAATCTTAGAGGATTAATCACAATTAAGGATATTGAGAAACAGATTAAATACCCTCTTTCAGCTAAGGATGACCAGGGCAGACTTTTATGCGGTGCTGCGGTAGGCATTACATCTAATGTTATGGACAGGGTTGCAGCTCTTGTTGAAGCTAAGGTTGACTGTATTGTAATTGATTCGGCTCACGGACATTCCAAGAACATTATAGAGACAGTTAAGAAGATTAAGGCAGCTTATCCTGAACTTCAGGTAATAGCAGGTAATATTGCAACAGGTGAAGCAGCCAAGGCTCTTATTGAAGCAGGTGTTGACTGTGTTAAGGTTGGTATCGGACCCGGATCTATCTGTACCACAAGAGTTGTTGCAGGTATTGGTGTACCACAGATTTCAGCAATTATGGATGTATATGCGACAACCAGACAGTATGGAATACCTCTTATCGCAGATGGCGGTATCAAGTTCTCAGGAGATTTAACCAAGGCTATTGCAGCAGGTGCCGATGTATGTATGATGGGCAGCATGTTTGCAGGCTGTGATGAAGCTCCCGGAGATTTTGAATTATATCAGGGACGTAAGTACAAAGTATACAGAGGTATGGGCTCTATAGCAGCTATGGAGAACGGCAGCAAGGACCGTTACTTCCAGACAGATGCCAAGAAACTTGTTCCGGAAGGAGTAGAAGGACGAGTTGCATACAAGGGACTTGTTGAAGACACAGTATTCCAGCTTATGGGCGGATTAAGATCAGGTATGGGTTATTGCGGAACACCTACAATTGAAGCACTTAAGGAAAACGGACGTTTCGTTAAGATTACAGCAGCTTCATTGAAGGAAAGCCATCCACATGACATACATATTACCAAGGAAGCTCCTAACTACAGTATTGATAAATAACTTCAAAAAATTTAGGCTGTCGTATTTACGGCGGCCTTTTTTTAATGTAAAATAGTATATGATTTTATCAGGAGAATATACGATGAGAAGATTAAAACTGACCTTCCTGACATCACTTATTATTTTAATTCTTGTATTTTTCTTGGGTTTGCTGTCATTACAGCTTAGGAATAAAAAGAATGACGGCAGTAAAAGTGATATCAGCGGCAACAAGACAGAAGATACCAAAGCAGAAGATGTAGATGCTTTTTTACTCAGTGATAATATACAACAGGAGATACTTCCTGTTAATCCATATTCAAGACCGGGTGACAAGGTTTCCAAAGTAACGGCGATAGTAGTTCATTATGTAGGTAATCCGGGAACTACGGCAGAACAGAACAGAAGTTATTTTAACAATCTTGCAGAATTAAAGAATGCCTACGCAAGCAGCCATTATGTGGTGGGCCTGCAGGGAGAAATAATACAATGCGTCCCGCTTGATGAGATAGCCTATGCCTCCAATAACAGGAATTATGATACAATTTCTATTGAATGTTGTCATCAGGATGCGGAGGGCAGATTTACAGATGATACCTATAATTCGCTTGTGAGACTGGTTGCGGCATTATGCAGGACTTACGGACTTAATCCGGAGACGGATGTGATTAGACATTATGATGTTACAGGCAAGCTTTGCCCGATATATTATGTGAATAATCCCGATGAATGGTATGCATTTAAACTGTCTGTTAAAAATGAGATGTAAAGGATATAAAATGAATATAATTGAACTGTATAATATAAATAATAACATAGACGTAAGAACCAATCTTATATCACTTAAGGATAAATTATCAAAAGAGCTGTCATTAACCGATTTAAAACAGGATATAAATTATAATACGGAAATATTCGCAAAGCTTCTTTTTAATGAAGACAGCAAAGTCAGAAAAAATGCTGCACTCATTATCGGAATGATAGATGAGCCGGGACTTGTGAAGAATCTGTATGAAAGCTATGAGAAGGAGAATACATTATTTGTAAGGAGCGCATACCTCAGATCCCTGAGAAAATATGATTTTTCGGCATATAAGGATTCTCTTACGGAAAGACTTAATAATCTTAAAAAGGCGGAATATGAACAGAGCGAATTAAAACATATCGCAGAGGAATTACAGGAACTGAAAACAATGGTTGGAATAAAAGGTGAGCGTGAAGCCGTAAGTTTCAGGAATCCCAAAGAACCGGTTCTTATATTTCTTACCTGTAAAAAAGAAATGGCAGATATTTTAGCTGAACAGGTAAAAGAAATGACAGGTCTTGTAACCAAAAAAGTATTCTGCGGCGTAGCACTTAAAACAGCAGATATCGGTAAAGTCTCATGTATAAGAACCTATAAAGAACTTCTTTTCCCTCTTAACGGACTGACCGCATACGACGGGGCAGATGTTATAAGGGAAATTATCAAAGGAGATCTTTTTAAACTTCTTGATTCTATGCATGATAAAAAAGATGCTGTATATAATTTCAGGGTATCAGGCAATATAGATGCCATGAAATTCGGCAGGGAAATAGAGACGGCATCCTACGGAAGACTTGTTAATTCGGTGTCAGATTATGATATAGAATTAAGGTTTATACAGAATAAAGAATCAAAGTCAGCCTGCCTTCTAAAACTTTTTACAAAGAAAGACAACCGGTTTGCATACAGGAAAAATCATGTTGCAACATCACTGACTCCTGTCAATGCAGCGGGAATTGTTAAAATGTCGGAGAAATACCTCGAAAAATATGCCCAGGTCCTTGACCCGTTCTGCGGGGTGGGAACTCTCCTCATAGAGAGAAATAAGCTTGTGAGAACAAGAACCATGTACGGAATTGATATTTTTGGAGAGGCCATTGAGGGAGGAAGACAGAATGCCGTCCTTGCAGGCGTCGGAATCAATTATATATGCAGGAATTTTTTCGATTTCAGACATGAATATCTGTTTGATGAGATTATCACTGAAATGCCAAGATTTGATAAAGGCCAGGCGGATGATTTTTACAGACGCTTTTTTGACAAAGCAGTGGAAGTACTCAAAGAAGAGGGGGTTATTATACTGGTTTCAGAAGAAATGGGAATTATTAAGAAGTATTTAAGACTCAATAAGAAATTCAGGCTGATAAACGAGCTTCCCTTTAATTCCAAAGAGAATATTAACATTTATATCATAATGAAAAAACGGAGTGAATAGCATGGACGATTTTACAGGTATTGTACATAATGTTTTTTTGGAACTTTATACGGAACTTAATCTTGAGAGCATAGAACTTTTTCAGATGAATGACGAACAATACGGACATATTGTATGCGCGCTGCCTGAAAAGAAAATACAGGAGCAGACCATAAATTCCCTTCACGGATTCTTGAAAGGAAAGACCTTTAAACTACCGGTATTCATAAGGGATAGAGCCGCAATGTATGTTGCAGTGGTAAAGGATAATATGACGGACGAGGATAAAATCGAATTTACCGAAAAAATCCTTATACTGCAGAATGTTGCTGCGGTAGGCAATTTCAGCGATTCGATTGCAGCATCATATAAGGTAATGGAGGATGCGCTTGACAGAGTTCCTGTGGGTGTGGCGGTCCTTGATAATGAAAGCAGAAGGGTACTTTTGCTTAACAGCGTGGCAGCCCGGTCAGAATCCGTCCAGAGTATTATGGGAAAAGCTCTTAAATTATATACGGATACAGGAAAGCAGACCCTTGAGGATATATATGACAATTCCTCAGGACTATGGTATGACGTTAATTTTTCAGGTTTAAAATGGATTAATGGCGAAGATGTTCTTGTCTGTACGACCATAGATGTAACCCAGAAAATCAGAAACCGGCAGAAAATAGAATATCAGGCCAATAATGACTATTTAACAGGCCTTTTTAACAGAATGAAATGTGAAAGGGACCTTGATGAAATTCTAAAGAATATGAATCCCGGTGAAAAGGGCTGCGTTGTCTTTTTGGACCTTGATAATTTCAAACAGGTAAATGACGGACTGGGACACCAGTACGGAGATGTTCTTTTACAGGAAATAGCATACTCCTTACAAGAGACCGATGGCATAAAAAATTCCTGCTACAGGATGGGCGGGGATGAATTTGTAATTATTGTGAAACCATGGTATTTTGATAAAATCACTGAAATAGTTGATAAAATCAGTAAAAGATTTAATGACATCTGGCATATAATGGATGTTGATTATTACTGCACAATGAGTATGGGAATAGCTGTGTTTCCCGACAATGGAAAGACTGTTGATGAACTGATTAAAAAAGCCGACTTTGCAATGTATGAGGCAAAGAAAGGCGGTAAAAACCGCTTTTTGTGGTATACCGTGGAGGACGAAGAACGTAAGTGCGCAGATAACGGGTTCAGGGATTCCATAAAAGAACTTGTAGGCGATGATTGCAGGGATTTTGATATAAATTACCAGCCTGTGTTTGACAAAGACGGCATATTGTACGGTGCGGAGGCACTTGTCAGGATTAATAGCGGCAGCCTTGGCAGGCTTCTTCCCGCAGAGTTTTTACCTACGGCAGAATATCTCGGAATAATGAACCGTATAGGCCATTATGTGTTTGCAAAGGCAGTAAAGACTCTCAAAAAATGGAATGGCACACATCCTGATTTGAAGATGTTTATAAATATGGCACCTACACAGCTTATGATGCCTAAGGCGGCTGAGAATATCATGAATATCGTAAAACAGTGGGAAGTAAATCCCGGAAATATATATTGTGATATATCAGAAAAGACTGAATTCCTTGATGAAAAAATGGCACTTGCAACGATTGAAATATTGAATGCGCATGGCATAAATATATCACTTGATGATTTCGGTTCGGGTAAAATGTCCCTTGGATTTCTGAAAGACAGCCATGCCTCAATGATTAAATTCGATAATTCACTTGTCAAAAAAAGCAGAACTGATGATGTGGAAATAACGATACTCCGCTCAATAACAGAAATTGCGGATATTCTTGACATCGATATAGCGTTTGTAGGAATAGAAGACGATAATGATAATAATATGGCATTAGAAAACAAAGCAGATTATCTGGGAGGTTTCTACTACGGAGAAGCGCTTCCGGAAGATGAATTTGAAACAAAATGGTTAAAATAAATTAAAGCGAGGATAATAAAATGGAAAAAACAGCATTAGTAACAGGAGCAGGCAGAGGAATAGGAAAGGCAATAGCGATAGCACTTGCAAAGGAAGGCATGAACGTTGTTGTTAATTATAATGGTTCGGCAGATAAAGCAGAAGAAACGGCAGCAGCTATAAGAGAACTTGGCGTTAAGGCAAAGACTGTAAAATGCAACGTTGCGGATTTTGATGAATGTAAGAAAATGATTGATGAAGTTATTGCAGAATTCGGAAGAATTGACGTACTTGTAAACAATGCGGGAATTACAAGGGACGGCCTTTTGATGAAGATGTCGGAAGATGACTTTGATTCGGTAATCAACATTAATCTTAAAGGTGCGTTTAATACGACAAAACATATTTCAAAATATCTCCTTAAGCAGAAGTCAGGCAAAATTATTAATATTTCATCTGTTTCAGGTATTCTTGGCAATGCGGGACAGGCTAATTACAGTGCGTCAAAGGCAGGCATCATAGGACTTACAAAGAGCACTGCAAGAGAACTTGCTTCAAGAGGAATAACCTGCAACGCCATTGCACCGGGATTTGTTGAGACTGATATGACTTCGGCAATGAATGAACAGGTTATTGAAAAATCAATAGAAATGATTCCGTTAAAGAGAATAGGCAAAGCCGAAGAAATAGCATATATGGCAGCATTTCTCGCTTCCGAAAAAGCTGATTACATTACAGGACAGGTATTTGCCGTAGACGGCGGAATGACAATATAGTAGGAAAGGCAGAATAAAATGCAGTTTGATTCAGACAGATATGAGTTAATAAAACATGAAAGAATAGAAGAACTTAAATCGGAAGGTTATCTTTTCAGACATAAATTATCAGGAGCAAGAATTGCGGTTCTGCAGAATGATGATGAGAACAAAGTTTTTTCAATAGGCTTCAGAACCCCTCCCGAGGACAGTACGGGCGTTCCACATATTCTTGAACATTCGGTTCTTTGCGGCTCTTTAAAATATCCTGTAAAGGACCCATTTATTGAACTTGCAAAAGGCTCACTTAATACTTTTTTAAATGCCATGACATATCCCGATAAAACGGTATATCCTGTGGCAAGCTGTAACGATACGGATTTTAAGAACCTTATGGATGTATACCTTGATGCGGTATTCCATCCTCTTATTGATTCCAGAAAAGAAGTATTTTTGCAGGAGGGCTGGCATTATGAAATGGATACAACCGATTCTCCGTTAAAATATAACGGAGTAGTGTATAACGAGATGAAGGGCGCCTATTCATCTCCTGATGAAGTGCTTTCAAGAGTATGCATGAATTCACTTTTTCCCGACACCTCATACAGCACCGAATCAGGCGGAGACCCTGAAAACATACCTGATCTGACCTATGAGCAGTTCGTGGCTTTCCACAAAAAGCTGTATCATCCTGCCAACAGTTATATATATATCTACGGCAACTGTGATATGACGGAAAGACTTGAATATCTTGACCGTGAATATCTTTCAGATTATGAATATATGGAAGTCGATTCCGTTATAAAAGAACAGAAGCCTTTTGATAAAATGGTAAGAATCGAGACAGAGTACCCTGTTAATGAGGAAGATGACAACAACAAGTCATATTTTTCCTATAATCTTGCTCTGGAATCTTCAACCGATAAAGAACTCTGTATGGCAATAGATGTCCTTGACTATGCACTTCTTGGAGCACCGGGGGCACCTGTAAGACAGGCACTTATAGATGCGGGACTGGGAGAAGATGTATATGGCAATTTTGAAGACGGAATAAAACAGCCTTTTTATTCTATTGTTGCCAAAAATGTTGATGGAGACAGGAAAGAGGAATTCTTAAAAGTAATAAAAGATACTCTTAAAGACCTTGTGAAAAATGGTCTTAACAGGCAGACTCTTTTTGCTGCAATCAATTCTGATGAATTTAAGTACAGGGAAGCTGATTTCGGACGTTTTCCTAAAGGACTTATGTACGGACTGGATATGCTTGACACATGGTTATACGATGATGACAAGGTATTTGACACATTGGCACTAAATGACACATATAAGTCACTCAGGGACAAAATAAACACAGGCTATTTTGAAAAATTAATCGAAAAATATTTCCTTGATAACACGCATGCCTCATTTGTTGTGATGAAGCCTGTAATGGGACTTACGGAAGCCAGGGACAAAAAGACAGCCTTAAAGCTTGAAGAATATAAAAAGAGCCTGTCAAAGGATGAAATCGAAAGAATTGTAAAGGAAACCGCAGAACTTAAAAAATATCAGTCTGAGCCATCCACAGAGGAAGAACTGGCAAAGATACCTCTTTTATCAAGAGAAGATATTTCAAAAGACATTGTTCCTCTTTACAATGATGAAAAAGAAGTAAACGGTGTCAAAGTAATTCACCACAATATATATACAAACGGCATTTTATACAGCACACTTGCTTTTAATGTTAATAGTGTAAAAGACGAGGATATTCCATATCTCGGACTTCTTGAAGCTGTGCTTGGATATGTAAGCACCGATAAATATTCCTATGATGAATTGTCTAACGAGACAGATATTCATACAGGAGGAATTATCCCATCCTTTACTTTTTACAATAATATTGATAATCCTGATGTATATACTGCGGTATTCGGTGTTAAATTTAAGACGCTTATACCTGAAATTGGTGTAGCTTATGATTTGATTTCACAGATGGTTTTCCATGCAAAATATGATGATTATAAGCGTATGAAAGAAATTCTTGCGGAGACTAAAGCAAGACTTATTACCAAAATCATCCAGTCGGGACATTTGACGGCACTTAATGTATGCCTTGCACAGATGTCTGAGACAGGTTGGATATCAGAGATGACATCAGGTATTGGTTTTTATGATTTTATATCTGATTTATATGATAATTTCGACAGCAGAAAAGAAATGATAGCAAAGAAGCTTTACGAACTTACGGATGTTATTTTTAACAGGGACAAACTTATCGTTTCCGTTATCGGGGATGGGGAAGAATACATTCAGAATGAAAAATATCTTTCAGACTTTATTAACATTGTTCCTGATAAAAAATATCCTGCCGTAACAAGGAATATTAAGCTTTCCAAAGTAAAAAAAGCGTACAAAACTGCGGCACAGGTTAATTATGTTGCAAGAACAGGCAATTTCCTAAAAAAAGGTTTTGCGTACGACGCTTCATTAAAAGTACTTAAAACAATTCTTTCCTATGACTTTTTATGGAACAATGTCAGGGTTATGGGTGGTGCATACGGATGTATGAATGATTTTTCCGTTAATGGCAGAGGATATTTTGTTTCCTACAGGGACCCTAACTGCGGTAAGACGAATGAAACTTATGAAAAAATTGCGGATTATGTTAGAAATTTTGATGCAAGCGAGAGGGAAATGACCAAATACGTTATAGGTACATTCAGTGAACTTGATATTCCTATGTCCTGCTCTACAAAAGGCATCCGCTCCTTTACATCATACATGTGCGGTATAACAGAGGAACTGTTAAAGAAAAACAGGCTTAAAGCACTTGAAACCAGAGCAGAAGATATAAGAAATCTTGCAGGCATAGTGGAAGCGGTGCTTAAAGACGATTACCTCTGCGTAATAGGAAACAGCGAAGCAATATCAAAAGACGCAGATATGTTTGATGAGATATTAAACTTATCATAAGGAGATAAAGATGGAGAAAAAAACAGGATTTGTAGCACTTATAGGAAGACCCAATGTAGGTAAATCCACATTGATGAATTATCTTATAGGTCAGAAGATAGCAATAACCTCTAACAAACCACAGACTACAAGAAACAGAATACAGACTGTGTATACCGATGAAAGAGGACAGATTATTTTCCTTGATACTCCGGGAATCCATAAGGCAAAAAATAAACTCGGGGAATACATGGTAACCGTAGCCGAGAAAACACTTGAAGACGTGGACGTTATTCTGTGGCTTGTGGAACCTACAACCTATATCGGGGCAGGGGAACAGCACATTATTGCCACGCTTAAGAATTGCAAAAAGCCGGTAATTCTTGTTATCAATAAGGTGGATACCGTTGACAAGCCGGAAATCCTTAAATTTATAGACCGATACAGTAAGGAAATGAAATTTAGTGAAATAATTCCTGTGTCCGCGCTTAAAGGCATTAATACGGAAGATTTAAAAGAAACAATTTTTAAATATCTTCCATACGGACCAATGTTTTATGACGAAGATACGGTAACCGACCAGCCAATGAGACAGATTGTTGCGGAGCTTATCAGGGAAAAGGCGTTAAAATGTCTTTCCGATGAGATACCGCACGGAATAGCAGTAACTATAGAGACAATGAAAGAACGTCCCGACGGCAGTATGTGGGATATTGATGCCACAATTGTATGTGAAAGAGACAGCCATAAAGGTATTATTATCGGTAAATCAGGAGCAATGCTGAAAAAAATCGGTTCTGCTGCAAGATTTGAAATCGAGAGAATGATGGAACAGCAGGTTAATCTGAAGTTGTGGGTAAAAGTCCGCAAAGAATGGAGAGATTCCGAACTCCTTATGAAGAATTTCGGCTACAGAAAAGAGGATTAAATGGCGGATCAGATAAAAGTGCGTGGTATGGTTATTTCGTCGTCACCCATAGGTGAAAATGACAAAAGAGTTGTGCTGCTTACAAAAGAAAAGGGCAAAATAAGTGCGTTTGTAAGAGGGGCAAGAAGACCGGGCAATCATCTGATGGCTGCAAGCGACAGTTTTTCCTTCGGCATATTTTATCTGATGTACGGAAGGGATGCATATACGGTTGTCAATGCCGAGATAAGCAATTTTTTCAGGGAGCTGACAAGTGACCTGCAGAAAACCTACACCGCATACTATTTTCTTGAACTGGCAGAATATTTTACCGTTGAAAATGAGGACGAATCAATGATGCTTAACCTTATATATGCATCTTTTTCCGCCCTTGTTAAAGGCAGAATCAATCCCAGACTCATAAGATACATATTTGAACTCAAAACTTTGGTAATTAACGGCGAATATCCTGAATTTTTTGTGTGCAGGAACTGCGGTACCAAAGAACACCTTACGGGTTTTTCCATATTCCATGACGGAATTTTATGCAAAGACTGTGCAAAGGTATCAAAAGACGTTATGGAGATTAACGGCTCAACACTTTATGCCCTGCAGTACATAGTGTATTCCGACATCAAAAATCTTTTTACTTTCGTAGTGTCCGACGAGGTGCTTACGGAAATGAAAATGGTGATGGCAAGGTGCATGCATGCATACGTGGATAAAAAAATGAATTCGTTAGAGATTCTTGACGTATTGGATTAAAACATATAGAATACTTAATTATAAAATTAGAAAGGCTCCTGCATCCGGCAGGGAAAGCGAGAGAGGTAATTTTAATGGAAAAAACAATGGAAAAAATTGTTGCATTAGCTAAGTCCAGAGGATTTGTATATCCCGGCTCAGAGATTTACGGAGGTCTTGCCAATACTTGGGATTACGGCAACCTCGGCGTAGAGCTTAAGAACAATGTTAAGAAAGCATGGTGGCAGAAATTCATACAGGAAAGCCCATATAATGTAGGCGTTGACTGTGCAATCCTTATGAACCCACAGACATGGGTAGCTTCAGGACATCTTGGCGGTTTTGCCGACCCTCTTATGGACTGTAAAGCATGTAAAGAGAGATTCCGTGCTGATAAATTAATCGAGGACTGGGCAGCAGATAATAATTTTACATTGGAATCGGCAGTTGATGCATGGTCTAATGAAGATATGGAGAACTTTATTAAGGAAAAAGAAATTGCCTGTCCTTCATGTGGCAAAAAAGACTTTACAGAAATCAGACAGTTCAACCTTATGTTCAAGACATTCCAGGGCGTAACCGAAGATGCTAAGAACACAGTATATTTAAGACCAGAGACAGCACAGGGTATTTTCGTTAATTTCAAGAACGTACAGAGAACTTCAAGAAAGAAGATTCCATTCGGAATCGGACAGATTGGTAAGTCCTTCCGTAACGAAATTACACCGGGTAACTTCACATTCCGTACAAGGGAATTTGAGCAGATGGAACTTGAATTTTTCTGTAAACCGGGAACAGACCTTGAATGGTTCCGGTATTGGAGAGGATTCTGCATTAACTGGCTTAAGACACTGGGTATCAAGGACGAGGAAATGAGAGCAAGAGACCATTCTCCTGAAGAACTCTGCTTCTACTCAAAAGGAACAACGGATATCGAATTTTTATTCCCATTCGGATGGGGCGAACTCTGGGGTATTGCTGACAGAACGGACTATGACCTTACACAGCATCAGAACACATCAGGACAGGATATGTCTTACTTTGATGACGAGGACAATTCAAAATATATTCCTTATGTTGTTGAGCCATCACTTGGCGCAGACAGAGTTACACTCGCATTCCTTTGCTCTGCTTATGACGAAGAAGAGCTTGAAGGCGGGGATGTGAGAACAGTCCTTCATTTCCATCCGGCACTTGCACCTGTAAAAATCGGAGTACTTCCATTATCAAAGAAGCTTAACGAAGGTGCAGAAAAGATTTATGCAGACCTTTCTAAGAAATATAACTGTGAATTTGATGACAGAGGCAATATCGGTAAGAGATACAGAAGACAGGACGAAATCGGAACTCCATTCTGCGTTACTTATGACTTTGATTCTGAGACAGACGGCTGTGTAACAGTAAGAGACAGGGACACAATGGCTCAGGAAAGAATTAAGATAGAAGATCTTAATAAATATTTTGAGGATAAATTTACATTCTAATGAAGTGCGATAAATGCGGATTTGAACATAATAACAGAAATGCCTGCCCTAAATGCGGCGCAAGGGTAATCTTTGTAAACGAGGATTATGCCAGAAGAAGGAAGGAATGGGAGGAGGCCAACCGTAACGGAAAGCAGAGCAACATTCCTCCGGGAATCATGTATTCCACAAAGGAAGAACATGATATGAAGCATGGCAGGGACAGGATTGTTAACATTAAGGAAGAAGGGTCGGATTCCGGCCTTTCTTTTGTTGCGCTTAAGGACAAAATAATTAAAGCAATCGCTACAGTCATTGTTAAGTGCAGAAAAAAAACAAAAAAACCTGAATTTGCAGGTAAAGAAACACTTGATACCTCAAAACTTGTGCTTTCCCATAAGGTCTTTAAAGACCATAAGAAAAAGTTTATTATCGGTGGACTTGCTATTGTTTTAATCGCAGTTGCGGTTCCTGTTACGGTTTACAACATAAAAAGGATGGACCGCTCAGATGTGCTCTTTTTTGACGGCACTAAAATTGCCTCAGTTAAAAATCCTGCTTCACCCCTGCTTGAAATAGCGGATTACAAGGAGATATATGAAGTCAATGACCGGGATTTTCTTATTACAAGAGAAAAAGGCTTCGTTATATGCCGTAACGGCAGTGTTTCGGAAATTGCCTGTGATAACCCTGTTTACATAACGGCAAACCGGGATTTGTCCGCACTTATTTTCCAGAGCAATGAAAAAATATACATATATGACGGCGGGATAACCGATACGGGAATACAGGCCGCCGATATAAGCAAAGACGGGTGCATGATAAGTGATGACGGAAGTTTTTATGCCATTACAACCATTGTATCCGATAAGGACAATTCCCGGTACAGCCTTTTTACCGGAACCGGAGAAAATGCCGGAAAAATTATTTCCGATGACAGGCAGAAAGTAATGATTGATGTGAATGATGACGGCACGATGCTTTATCTTGACATGGGTAATGCCGAGTACGGCATCGTAAATGACAGGGCACTTACATATTATGACGGCAGCACTGTCAGAAAAATCGCAGATGATGTGATGGATTACAGGTATCTTGATACAGAAGATTTGATATATTACACTGACAGGGATGGTAATCTTTTTGCATATTATGACGGAATAACAAAAAAAGCCGATAATAATGTGGATTCCTTCTGCGATAATGCCTTGGATGAGGATAATGCATACTATCTGAAAGAAAACGGATGTTACCTTGCGGACAAGGATGCTGACTACACAACCCCGTTATTCAGGACTTCGTTATCAGATATTACGTTGTATTATGACACAGCTGATAATTATGCATATATTACGGATTCCGGCAGCCTTTATTTTGCCGGTAATGTACCTTCCGGTGCTTCTGCTGTAAAGATATGTGAAAAAGATTATGGCGAGGAACCTGTATTTACCGGAAAGAATATGTATATCGTTGATGCGGACAACAATCTTTTAAAACTTTATGGCGACAACAGAATTATTGACACCGGCGTAAGCAATCTTACCGCCGTTGTTAATTCCGATGCAGTATGTTATGTCAAAAACGGAATTGGTTATATTAATCAGTCAAATAATGATAAAGTCAGAAAAATCTCACAGAAAAACAACTTTTTACAGTGGGATAAAATAATATATTCAGAAAAAAACTATTATTTTGTAACAAAAGAAAATTCCCTTTACGAAGTATCGAAAAAAGGTAATTATAAAACAATAGGCGAAACCGTCAAAATATGTATTTTTGTGGACTAAAATTCTTGAAATTTTTCTGCATTATGGTATACTGTTATAGGTTAGACTATAGTTTTAGTGATAATTAATTTATTAGGAGGAATTATTAAATGGCAAACAAATGGGTTTACATGTTTAGCGAAGGCGACATGACTATGCGTAATCTTCTTGGTGGTAAGGGTGCCAACCTTGCTGAAATGACAAGCATCGGACTTCCGGTACCACAGGGATTCACAATTACAACAGAAGCTTGTACTCAGTATTATGAGGACGGACGTAAGATTAACGACGAAATCATGGCTCAGGCTATGGAAGGCGTTAAGAAGATGGAAGAAATCAACGGCAAGAAGTTCGGAGATCTCAAGAATCCACTCTTAGTTTCAGTTCGTTCAGGTGCAAGAGCATCTATGCCTGGTATGATGGATACAATCCTCAACCTTGGTCTTAACGATGATGTAGTTGCAGCTATGATCGCCGGCAATTCAGATCCTGCTTTTGAACGTTTCGTATATGACTCTTACAGACGTTTCATCCAGATGTTCTCTGACGTTGTTATGGAAGTTGGTAAGAAGTATTTTGAACAGTTAATCGACAAGATGAAAGAAGAAAAGGGCGTTAAGTTCGACGTTGAACTTACAGCAGCAGATCTTAAGACATTAGCTGAACAGTTTAAGGCTGAATACAAGAACCAGTTAGGAACAGATTTCCCTTCTGATCCTGTAGAACAGTTAAAGTTAGCTATCGAGGCTGTATTCCGTTCATGGGATAACCCACGTGCTAACGTTTATAGAAGAGACAATGATATCCCTTATTCATGGGGTACAGCAGTTAACGTAATGCCAATGGTATTCGGTAACTTAAATAATGAATCCGGTACAGGTGTTGCATTTACAAGAGATCCTGCTACAGGTGAGAAGAAGCTCATGGGTGAGTTCCTCATCAATGCACAGGGTGAAGACGTAGTTGCAGGTGTTCGTACACCAATGCCTATCGCCCAGATGGAACAGGAATTCCCAGAAGCATACGCTGAATTCATCAAAGTATGTGACACTCTTGAAAATCATTATCATGATATGCAGGATATGGAATTCACAGTTGAGAATAAGAAATTATACATGCTTCAGTGCCGTAACGGTAAGAGAACAGCTCAGGCTGCACTCCAGATCGCATGTGACCTTGTTGATGAAGGACACAAGACAGAAGCTGAAGCAGTTGCTATGATTGATCCTCGTAACCTTGATACATTACTTCATCCACAGTTTGATGCTAAGGCTCTTAAGGCTGCAACACCAATCGGAAAAGGTCTTGGTGCTTCTCCTGGAGCTGCTTGCGGTAAAGTCGTATTCACAGCAGATGACGCTGCTGAATGGGCTGCAAAGGGTGAAAAGGTAGTTCTTGTACGTCTTGAGACATCTCCAGAAGATATCACAGGTATGAAGGCTGCCCAGGGTATCCTTACAGTTCGTGGTGGTATGACATCACACGCTGCCGTTGTTGCCCGTGGTATGGGTACATGCTGTGTATCAGGATGTGGCGAAATTGCTATGGACGAAGAGAACAAGAAGTTCACATTAGCAGGACAGACATTTACAGAAGGTTCTGAAATCTCTATCGATGGTACAACAGGTAACATCTACGCAGGAATCATTCCTACAGTTGATGCCCAGATCGCAGGTACATTCGGAAGAGTTATGGCTTGGGCTGACAAGTTCAGAACACTTAAAGTAAGAACTAACGCAGACACACCAGCTGACGCTAAGAAGGCTCGTGAACTCGGTGCAGAAGGTATCGGTCTTTGCCGTACAGAGCATATGTTCTTTGAAGAAGACAGAATTGCTGCATTCCGTGAAATGATCTGCTCAGATACAGTTGAAGAAAGAGAAGCAGCTCTTGAAAAGATTCTTCCATACCAGCAGGGAGATTTCAAGGCATTATACGAAGCTCTTGAAGGTAATCCGGTTACAATCAGATTCCTTGATCCACCTCTTCATGAATTCGTTCCTACAGAAGAAGCTGACATCGAGAAGCTTGCAAAGGCTCAGGGCAAGTCAGTAGAAGATATCAAGAATATCATCGCTTCATTACACGAATTCAACCCAATGATGGGTCACAGAGGATGCCGTCTTGCTGTAACTTATCCGGAAATCGCTAAGATGCAGACAAAGGCAGTTATCCGTGCAGCTATCGAAGTTCAGAAAGCTCATCCAGACTGGACAGTTAAGCCTGAAATCATGATTCCACTTGTATGTGAAGTTAAGGAATTAAAATTCGTTAAGAAAGTAGTTGTTGAGACAGCAGATGCTGAAATCGCAGCAGCAGGCGTTAAGCTTGAATATGAAGTTGGTACAATGATCGAAATCCCTAGAGCAGCTCTTACAGCTGACGAAATCGCTAAGGAAGCTGACTTCTTCTGCTTCGGTACTAACGATTTAACACAGATGACATTCGGTTTCTCAAGAGATGACGCAGGTAAGTTCTTAAATGCTTACTATGATACAAAGATCTTCGAGAACGATCCATTTGCAAAACTTGACCAGAATGGTGTTGGTAAGTTAATGGATATGGCAATCAAACTTGGTAAACCAGTAAATCCAAAACTTCATGTTGGTATCTGTGGAGAGCACGGTGGAGATCCATCTTCCGTAGAGTTCTGCCACAAGATTGGTTTGGACTATGTTTCATGCTCACCATTCCGTGTACCAATCGCTCGTTTAGCAGCAGCTCAGGCAGCTATCAGCAATAAATAAGAGTACTCATTCTTTGGAGAAGGTTGTGTATAAAAAAAACCCATATCAGCGTTGATTCGCTGATATGGGTTTTTTGGATGTCTGCAAGAAAAGAAAGTATTGTAAGTGGAATTGCATGTTCTCCATTTTCATATCTGGAATAAGTGCGCTGGTTTACATTCAGCAGCTTTGCAATATATTCCTGTGTATAATCGGAATCTTCTCTCAAATCTCGGATTCTTTGAATATTCATTTAAATGTCTCGTTTGCTTTTGTTCATAAAGAAACTAACATATGAAAATCGGTGTTATTTTTGTTTAGCAACGACTTATCGGCTTGATACTTGTCAAACTAAATGGTAAAATTAAACCACACTAGGACAGGTCTACCTTGCTGTATGTAACCCAATCCTAAGACTAAAGCTTCGGAGGAGTGTGTAAAATATGCAGGAATTAAAAAAGCTTCCAGTCGGTTTTGAGAACTTTCAGGAAATTCGGAAGTTAGACTTTTATTATGTGGATAAAACAAAATTGGTAGAGCAGCTTCTTGAAAATTGGAGTAAAGTGAATTTATTTACCAGACCACGCCGATTTGGAAAAACCTTAAATATGAGTATGCTTAAGAGCTTTTTCGAGATTGGAACAGACACAGCATTATTTGATGGCCTTTATATTTCGCAGAATGAAGAACTTTGTAAGGAATATATGGGAAAGTATCCTGTTATATTTCTGTCTCTCAAAGGTGTAGATGGACTAACATTTGAAGAAGCACGGTCTGCCCTGTGTGAGTTGATTGCTGGCGAGGTGAGACGATTTAAGTTCTTGCTGAACAGTAGCAGACTGGACAATGACGAAAAGAATATATATCGTGATTTGATTTCACTTCAAGGGGAACAGGAAACTACTCTTGCAACGAAGCTGAAATTCTCACTTAAGAAAATTTCAGAACTTTTATATCAACACTATGGTCAGAAAACGATTGTTTTGATCGACGAGTATGATGTTCCACTTGATAAGTCCTTTCAGCATGGCTATTATAGAGAAATGGTGGCACTTATTCGTGGATTGTTCGGTGAAGCACTTAAAACAAATGATTTTCTACAGTTTGCTGTATTAACAGGATGCCTTCGGGTTTCCAAAGAGAGCATCTTTACTGGCTTGAATAATTTTAAGGTTTATTCGGCAGACGATGTTCGATATGATGAAGAATTCGGCTTTACGAATGAAGAAGTAAAAAAATTGCTGGAAGACTACAATCTGCAGAAGCATTTCACAGAAGTGAAGGAATGGTATGATGGCTATCGTTTTGGTAATGCAGATATTTATTGCCCATGGGATGTAATCAATTATGTTGACGATTTGGTAAGTGAGGCTAAATCGCAGCCAAAGGCATATTGGATTAACAGTAGTGGAAATGATCTTGTAAAACGATTTATCGACATGGCAGATAAAACTACAAAGGATGAAATCGAACAATTGATTGTGGGAGAGGCAGTCGAAAAGAGAATCCGTTTGGATCTGACCTACGATGAGATTGATAACAGCATTGATAATTTGTGGAGTGTTCTTTTTACAACCGGATATCTCACAAAAAATGGTGATGTAGAAAATGGGATGTATAGATTGATCATTCCAAACAAGGAAGTCAGGGAAGTCTTTCTTTTACAAATCCGTGACTGGTTTGACCAGGTAGTTGCGAATGACCACGCATCTACGGAAAAAATCAACAGGGGTTTTCTGGAAGGAAAGACAGATGATATCCAGCGGGAACTTACAATGTTTCTTGGCGAAACAATCAGCGTTTTAGATACGAAAGCAAGAAACGAAGAAAAAGAGATTTTTTATCATGGTATTCTGATCGGTATTTTAAAAAATTATTCGGGCTGGGCGGTTAAATCGAATAGAGAATCTGGTGATGGATATGCAGATATTTTGCTTAAGCCTAAGAATCCAGATGTTGGAATCGTGATAGAACTGAAATACGCACATTCCATGAATGAACTTGACAAGGCGTGTGAACGAGCTATGGAGCAGATTAAGAATCACAGATATGACGCAGAACTCCGTGAGGATGGACGAAACGATCTTCTTGCATACGGAATTGCATTCTGTAAAAAACGTTGCAAAGTCGTAGTTGAAAAACTATAAAATACAAAAATCAGCACTGTTTCCATCGAGGAAGCTGTGCTGATTTGTTGATTTTTCAGGGTGAAGGAAAAAATGATTATAGACAGATCAAAACAACAGAAAAATCTTCTGGAAATGTTACAGGAAAAAAATGAATACATCAGTGCTCCATGCAATGGCAATGGAATCTGCGGAAAATGTATTGTGCGGTACAAAAGCGGAGCAACAGAACCGACAAGGCGGGACAGAGAAGTTTTTTCGGAAAAACAATTGGAGGATGGATACCGTCTTGCCTGTCAATCTCATCCGGTAGGTGCATATGAAGTGGAACTCCCAGAGTCAGAAGAAACGATAGAAGTTCTTTCAGAGTGGGAGAAGCAGCAGAAACCGGACACAGAAGGACTTACAGAAGCTGATACCCAAACGCCAGCAGAAGCGAAAACAAGCGGCGGCATACAGGACAAAGAAACAGCAGAAGGAACGGCAGAAAAAACAGAAAATGCAATTTATGGAATCTGTATCGACATCGGAACAACGACTCTGGCGGCACTGCTTGTGAATCTGGAAACAGAGGCAGACTGCCAGACTGCTGTTTCCGTTAATCACCAGAGAGCTTATGGCTCGGATGTGCTTTCAAGAATTTCTGCATCTAATGGTGGAAAAAAGTGGGAGATACAGCGGTGTATCCGGCAGGATCTTCAGAAACTGATCCGGGAGCTTCTTCAAAAAGAAAAGATAACGGAACAGCAGATACAAAGGATCGTGATTGCAGGAAACACAACGATGTGTCATCTGCTTCGCGGATTTTCATGTGAGACGCTGGGTGTGGCACCTTTTCTGCCAGTTGACCTTTCATGGATGGAAGGCAGTGCTGCAGATTTTCTTGGAATGAAAGAATTGGATACAAAAGTTGTGATTTTGCCTGGGATCTCAGCGTTTGTAGGGGCTGATATCATGGCTGGCATTGCAAAAATGAATATGCACAGATCCGAGGGATATCATTTGCTGCTGGATATTGGAACGAATGGGGAGATGGTGCTTGGAAATTGCCGTCATATGTATGTGACGTCCACGTCTGCAGGACCGGCGTTTGAAGGCGGAAATATTTCCTGTGGCATGGCGAGCATTCCGGGAGTGATCTCACATGTTTTCATGGAAGAGGCAGGGAAAGCCGGATTTCAGGTGATCGGTGAAACAGATGGAGAAAATAAGAAACAGCAGGCGATCGGAATCTGCGGAACAGGTATGATCGATCTGGTTTATGAAATCCGGGAGCATCAGATGATCGATGAACATGGAACATATTCGGATCTTTATTTTGACACCGGATATGAGCTGGCAGAAAAAGTAAAATTCACACAGAATGATATCCGGGAACTTCAGATGGCAAAAGCGGCGATCCGTGCAGGAGTGGATATTTTAGTAAAAAAGGCGGGCATTACGTTTGATGAAGTGGACGACTGTTATCTTGCAGGTGGATTTGGAACAAAGATAGATATCAAAAAGGCGGCAGGGATTGGACTGATCCCGAAAGAACTGGAGATGAAAACGATTCCGGCCGGAAATACAGTTCTTGCAGGGACAAAAGAGGTTTTACTTGGCAGAATTTCAAAAGAAGAACTTGAAAAAATCCAGACCATGGCAGATGTCATCAATCTGGCAGAAGAAAATGATTTTGAGGAGATGTATCTCTCTTACATGGATTTTTAAGTAAACGACAGATAAAAATTCTTGTATTGAAAAGGAAAAATAAGTCTGTTATCATATAGTATATGGTATGTACGGAAGAAAAAAGATTTTGACAGGTGGCTGAAACCACTACAAATGGAGAAGGATTGGCACAAAGGTTTATGACAAGAAAACATACAATATTAGTTGTGGATGATGCAAGACATAACAGGACTGCATTGCGGGAAATTTTAAATGACAATTATATCGTGCTTGAAGCAGAAAATGGACAGAATGCATTAGCAGTTTTAGAGGAGAAGTATCAGGCGGTAACTGTGATCATTCTTGACCTGATCATGCCGGACATGAGCGGACTGGAACTCTTAGAAATTTTTCACAAAGATGTAAGATATCAGAATATACCTGTGATCGCGATGCTGAGAGGCATCAATGATGAGATCGAGTGCAAGTGTCTGGAATACGGAGCATGGGATTTTATGCGGAAACCTTATGATCCGACGATCGTGCGTTTTCGTGTAAAGAATGTGATCGAGCGCAGTCAGATGAGAGTGGATGATGAATTAAAGTACCGTGCGGAGTATGATGTGCTTACCGGCATTTTGAACAAATCAAAGTTCTTTTATAATACGAGAAATATGCTGAATATTTTCGGTACGGAAGATTTTGTGTTCATCAGGATTGATATTGAAAAATTCCAGCTGATCAATTCCTTTTTTGGAATGGATGAGGGTGATAATTTATTAAAGTATATGGCAGATTATCTGCAGAATGTGGAAAAAGAATATCGTTATATTACTTATGGAAGAATTGAGGCAGATATTTTTGCGGTATGCTTTTCTTATGATAATGAGAAAGAGATCACAGACTTTGTGAAGAAATTCACGAATCAGATGGAAAAATATCCTCTGGATTTTGACATCACGCCTTTCTTTGGGGTATATCTTGTGAAAAACCGTGATCTTTCCATCAACGAAATGTATGACAAAGCCAATCTTGCATCCAAAAACTGTAAGGGAAATTATATCCAGAACTATTTCTTTTACACAAAAGAGATGAGCGAGGAGATCATCAAGGAGCAGCACATCATCAACAATATGAAGAATGCGCTGAAGAACGAAGAGTTTGTGCTGTATTTGCAGCCCAAATATGAACTTCAGCGAAATTCCATTGCAGGAGCAGAGGTTTTGGTGCGATGGATCACAGCAGATGGCAGGATGATATCGCCGGGAGAATTTATACCGGTATTTGAGAGGAACGGTTTTATCCTGAAGCTGGATCAGTATGTCTGGGAAAAGACATGCCAGCTGCTTGCGGGATGGAGAGATGAGGGAAGAAAAATATTTCCGGTTTCCGTCAATATTTCGCGTGTAAGTCTTTATAATCCCAAAATTGTGGATGTGATCTGTGGACTGACAGAAAAATACAATATTCCACCGGAATGGCTGCAGTTAGAACTGACAGAGAGTGCATATACAGGAAACCCAAAAGCAATCAAAGAGATGATGGAACAGCTTCAGAAAAAAGGTTTTTCTATTTTGATGGACGATTTTGGAAGTGGTTATTCCTCGCTGAATGTACTAAAAGATATTGCGGTTGACGTCCTGAAAATCGATATGAAGTTTCTGGATGGTTCCGGAGATGATGGCAGGAGTGAAAACATTCTGGCATCGGTAGTCCGCATGGCAAAGTGGCTGAACATGCCGGTCGTAGCTGAGGGTGCGGAGCGCAAAGAGCAGGTATCGTTTCTGCACAGCATCGGATGCGAATATGTGCAGGGATTTTATTTTGCAAGACCAATGCCGGTAAAAAAATATGAAAAGCTGTTGTATGAACAGCCATACTTTGAAGATGATGAGACAAGAGGAACATCCAACGATACGAATGCCATCTGGACAGCGAATATGCAGATGGAAATGATTTTCTCCAACATGATGCAGGCAGCCGCAATTTATGAGTACAGCGACGGAAATATTGAAGTGGTGCGTGTAAATGACGCTTATTTTGACATGTTTGGTTATCATGACACAGACCGTGTGCACAAAGAGATTGAGGGATCCATTGATCATGTTGACAGAGAAAGGTTTATGGATACTTTTGCACAGGTTGTGGAGAATCAAAGTACTGCGGAATGTGAAGTGAAACGTTTTCTCGAGTCTGGCAGGGAAATCTGGATCAAGCTCCGCCTGAAGTATATTAACAGGGTAGGGGAACGCCATATTATTTTTGGATGCATTGACGATATCACGGTCCAGCGGGAGATGGACAATGAACTTGCAAAGTACCGTCTTGCACTGATGGAAGAAGAGGTAAACGAGAAAATCATGCTTGTCGTGGATGATATGGAGATTAACCGGGCATCGCTGGAGAGTATTTTTGAAACAGATTACCGTATCCTGCAGGCAGGAGATGGGGAAGAGGCACTTCGTATTTTAGAGGAACAGAATTATAAAGTGGATATGATCCTGTTAGATCTGATGATGCCTGGCATGAATGGACAGACTTTTATGCAGGAAAGGAAGAATGATCCAAGGATCTTAAATATTCCGGTGGTGATCATCACGGCGGATGATACAACAGAACAACAGGTATTGACGATGGAATTAGGTGCAAGCGATTATATTGTAAAACCGTTTATTCCGGAGATCGTGACCAGACGTGTGCAGAATGTCTGGGATTCCACAAGGCGAAAAAAAGAAGTTCTGCAGGAGCATCAGAAGTAGTGGATAAGCAAAAAAAACTGCGCGTGTTTTATTCAGATATCAGTGCCTTGCGTGACAGATCAGATCAACCACAGCTGTGGGAGTTTTTGTGCTGCGCCAGACAACAGAAAATAAAACAATGTAAAAATGAAGATGACAGGCTTCGTGCCTTTGGGGCAGGTTTGTTATTGGAATACGGTCTGCGGCAGTATGGTTACACGCAGACAATACCTGTGGGATCACCTGCAGCAGCAGAGTTGGAGCAGACCGGACAAACACGGTCTTTGCAGCAGGTAAGATTCGTTTATGGTGAAAATGGGAAGCCATATCTTGGGACAGGACAGGGAGAACGGCTTCCGCTTATGTTTAACCTCAGCCATTCGGGCATGTATGTGGCAGCAGCTTTTGGCACAGAGGATATAGGTGTGGATGTGGAGCTGATGCGCACCGGAAAACAGAAGATCGCACAGCGTTTTTTTGCAGAAGATGAGAGGAAATATCTGGAAAAATGTTGGACAGATGAGGCTTTTACCGGAATATGGACGAGGAAGGAAGCCTATATCAAGGCGGTTGGAACAGGGATCGCAATGTCTTTGGATTCTTTTTCCACGATGGAAGAACAGGTGGGAGAATATTATCTGAAAACATGGAATGTCAAACGGGATGTCTGGCTGTCTGTCTGCCGGAAAGGGAGTGTGATCGAACGCTGTCTGCCGGAGAAAATCGCATTAGAACAGGTGTTTTTATAAGAGACAGATCTGCAGATCATAATGAGAATGGTACAGGATCAGTACCGATAGAGATGGAAAATGGAGGTTGGGATTCATGTATGACGAGTTGACCGAACAGGACATAAAAAAAATGGAAGAAGAGATTGAGTATCGGAAGCTGGTTGTGAGAAAAAATGCGCTGGAAGCAGTCAAAGAGGCACGTGCACATGGCGACCTCAGTGAAAATTTTGAATACCATGCAGCAAAAAAAGACAAAAATCAGAATGAGAGCCGTATCCGTTATCTGGAGAAAATGATCAGGACAGCAAAGATTATTTCTACGGATTCTGCGGATGATGAAGTCGGAATGAACAATACCGTTACGGTCTATTTTGAGGATGATGACGAGGAAGAAACCTATAAAATTGTCACAACCATCCGCGGCAATTCCCTGAAAAATCTGATCAGTAACGAATCGCCGCTCGGAAAAGCATTGTTGGGACACAAAATAGGTGACCGCTGTGAAGTAAAAGTAAACGATAACTATTCCTATTTTGTGGAGATACGAAAAATCGAGAATACGGTGGATGATGGAACGGATAAACTGAGAAGTTTTTAATATATAAGAAAGAAGATTGAGGAACAAAAAGATGAGATTAACAGAATTATTAAACAAAGATGAAGTGACGATTTCCTGCGAGCTTTTTCCACCAAAACAGGGTGCGCAGCTGGAAAATTATAAAAATATCGTAAAAGATATGGCGGCATTAAAGCCGGCATATATGAGTGTCACTTACGGCGCAACAGGTGGAACATCTGATTATACGGTAAAGCTTGCAGAGGAAGTACGTAACAATAACATTCCGGCGTTGGCACATCTGACCTGTGCCTCTTCCACCAGAGAAAAGGTGGCATCTGTCATTGAGGAGTTAAAGGCAGCAAATATCGAGAATATCCTTGCACTCCGTGGCGATATTCCTGCAAATGCAGATTTTCCGCTGCCGGATCAGTACAAGCACGCAAGTGAACTGATCGCAGATATCAAAGCACAGGGTGATTTCTGTATCGGTGGTGCATGCTACCCGGAAGGACACCCGGAAGCAGCAACGATTTTTGAAGATCTCGACCATTTGAAAGAGAAAGTGGATGCAGGATGCGAGTTCCTCACCACACAGATGTTTTTTGACAATAACATTTTATACAATTTTATGTACAAGGCATTAAAAAAAGGAATAGATGTTCCAATTGTAGCAGGTATTATGCCTGTCACCAACGCAAGCCAGATCAAACGCATCACATCTTTGTCCGGCAATATGGTTCCACCGAGATTTCTTGCGATCGTAGACAGGTTTGGAGACAACCCGGCAGCAATGCGTCAGGCGGGAATTGCATATGCAACAGAGCAGATCATTGATCTGATCGCCAACGGTGTCAATCATGTGCATATTTACACGATGAATAAACCGGATGTTGCAGGAGAGATTTTGGACAATCTTTCCAATATCTATGTGAGATAGTGGATGTAAAATGATTGTTTAAAATGTGAAGAAAAATCAATATTTATGAAATGACAGGATACCTCCTGAGCAGATGCGGTAACACCCCCGAATCTGCCGGGAGGTATTTTTGCGTAATTGAAGAAACAAAGTGCATTTTTCGTGCGGTCTGTTGCATAAAATATTCGTGTGACCATTGTGTGACCGGGGATGCCTATAATAACACAAGGATTTATAAAAAATTCAATGGATGAGCGGAGGAGATGGAGAGTGAAGAAAAAATACATGCTTATGGGAATCGCTGCAGTATTGATCCTGGCAACGATGGTTGGCGGAACGCTTGCAGCTCTGAATACAAAAAGTGAAAAGGCAGTGGCAAATATTTCCATTAAGAGTGTGGGAGTCACGGTGATCGGGGATCAGCCTGTGGCACTGGCAGACGGCGGGGAAAAAGAACCGGTTACGATCGTACCGGGGGAAACGATCGTCATGCCGAAGGCAGTACAAAACGATATCCCGGATGGTTATGATGTGTATGTAAAAGTAGTCATTTATCATGCATGGGATACAAAAAGCGGCGGACTTGTGAGTGCAGGGGAGGCGGATGATATCTATGTACATAATCAGGACTGGATCATCGGGTATGAGGATGATGAGCAGATGGTGATGTACTACACAAAGCCGCTGGCTCCAGAACAGACGACAACAAACTTTATGGACGGAATTCATTTTAAGGAATCTATGGGAAATGGATTTGCAGATGCAGTCTATACGTTAGAATACGAAGTTACGGCAGTTCAGGCGAATAACGCAGAAGATGCGATCGCAGCGGAGCTTGGCGTGTTCCCGGAGTTTGATGAAAATGGAACGATTTTGTCTGTTTCAGAAACAAGATAACGGTTGAAGGAGATTGGAGTATATGAAAATGAAAAACATAGCAGCCGGTCTGTTACTTATTTTGACTTGTGGATTTTCATCGGTGGTCAGTGCAGCAGAAATTCAGACTGTGCAGCTGACAAAGGAAAATCAGCTTGTGTATACAAAAGATAAAACAGAACTTGCCGGTGCATTTGATGGCATGGCACCCGGAGACAGCAGGACCGTTGTCATTAAAATTGAGAATCAAAACAGTCATAAGGCATCTTTTTTTATTTCACAGAAGACAACGGATGCTTTGGAAGAAGCAGGAAAAGCGTCTGGTGGAGCATATGAGTTTCAGGTGGAGATCGGCAATGATACGAACAGGACATCTTTGCTGGATGCAGATGCAGGTGGTTATGCAGAAAATGTGGCAAGTGCCGAAGGTTTAGCTGAAATTACAGAACTGAATGAGTATCGTTATATGACAGCGCTGAATCCGGGGGAATCGGCGGATGTCTATGTGACGTTGACCTTAGACGGCGAGGGCATGGACAGTGCAGATGGGATTGATTATTCGCGTGCAGCAGGTGCGATGGAATTTGAATTCCGGGCGTACTATGCAGACGACAGAAAGCCGGTTGTGATCACAAATTATGTGACGGAGCACGGAAAAGACAATGTGGTGACAAAGATTGTAAAGAAAGTGATCCCAAAGACAGTTACAGAACAGCTGGTTCCACTGGCAAACGGTGTCAGGACAGGAGATCCTCTGACAGTGACGGTATCTGCAGGAGTTCTGGTGGCAGGTATTGTGATTGCCGGGATTGCGGTGAAAAAAAGAAAGGTGGAGCGTGAGTCATGAAAAAAGTAAAAAAAATAATTACAGGCTTTCTTATGGTTTTTATCTTCATGGCGATGGTGCTTCCAATGACAACGGTGAAAGCTTCGGAGGAGAAAGAAGCGGTGGAAAAAAGAATGTATACAGTGACATTCCGTGCGGGAAATGTTGCAAGTTTTGATACAGATAAGATCACTGTTTCCGATGGAATGGAAGTGACAAAAAATTATATTAAAGTAAAAGTTGCAAAGGGAGATACACTTGCTTTTACAGTGCCTGGCTGGGAAAGTGATGCAAGGCTGACATCATGGTTTTCTAACTGCCTGCACTATGAAAAAGAGGCAGCATATGGGTTGAAAGATTTTAACGGCGTTGTGGGAACTGCGGTGGAGCGGAATACAGAGTATGTTTTGGATTATAAGCGTTTGATCGATCCGGTTTCCTATACGGTGAGTTTCATAGACAGTCAGACGAAGGAACAGATTGCAACTCCACAGATCATCTATGGAAATGCCGAAGAAACCATTATGGTCACTCCGGTGACCGTTTCGGATTATACACCGACGGAGAGCAGTAAAATTATAAAACTGGAAAAAGGGAAAGAGAACACGGCAACGTTTGAATACCGCTACACCGGGGCTGTGGAGACGATCACCAGCACGGTGACAAACGTGGTTCCGGGCACAACACGGACAGAGACAGTCGTAAGTGAGGTCGAGGAGACGGTCATCATTCCCGGAGCTGCCCAGCCGTCCGGTGTTACTGCAAATGTAGTAAATAATGCGTCAAATGCAGTGAATGCGCCGGTAGGCAATACAGCAAATAATGCAGCGGACAATGCGGTAAATGCTCCGGCAGATGATAATGAAGACCAGACCGTAGACGATAGCAATGTTGAAATTCCGGAGGAGCAGACACCGTTGGTGGATGGAGATGGGAATGATGGAGTTGTCGCCATCGAAGAGAGCGAGACACCGTTGGCGAACACAGCAGAGGATGAGAGCACCGTTTCCGGTGATGTGGATGGGAAAGATGCAGACCTTGCAGCGCAGGAGATCGATGCAGCATCTGTACCTGTGGCTGTGCCGGTGATCGGCGGTATCGCAGCAGTTTTTATTGCCGGACTGATTGCTTTCCTTGTATATAAAAATAGAAAAAGGTCGAAGTAAGCAGGATTTTTAGGTACAGTATTCGACTTTTATAGCAATACATGCATGTTAGACTTACAGGAAAAATCTGGCAGTCAGAGCCGGAAAAGAGGAGGAGAACTGCATGCTGACGATTCGTACTCTGGGGAAATTTCAGATAAGGAATGAAGAACATATTGTGAATGAGGAAGAAATACGATCTCCGAAAATGATAAATTTACTGGCGTATCTGATTCTTCACAGAAATCAGACACTGACGTTTTATGACATGGCGGATGCGTTGTGGCAGGAGGAAGAAACGGGAAATCCGGCAGGGGCATTGAAGAATCTGATGTATCGTCTGAGAGTTCTTCTGAAGAAAAACTTTGGAGAAGAGGACTTTATCCTGACCGATCATGGTTCCTATCGCTGGAATCCCAGACTGGAAGTGGCAGTGGATGCAGAACGATTCGAACAAATGTTTGAATTGGCAAAGCAGAAACCTATTTCAGAGGGTGAGACAATCCAGAAACTAAAAGCGGCGCTTGCACTTTATCAGGGTGATTTCATGACAAAAGTTGCAGATATGCACTGGGTGATGATGCTGAATACTTATTATCACTCTTTGTATTTAAACTGCGTCCGGTATCTGTGCGAATGTTATGTCCGCGCGGAAAAATATGAGAATCTGGAGCAGCTTTGCAGTCAGGCACTTCAGCAGGAAAGTCTCGATGAAGAGTTATATTGTTATCTGATCAAGGCTTTGGCAGGAAAAAATAAAATTGGTTCTGCCCTGGAAGTGTACGAGAATGCATGCCGGACGTTGCAGCAGCAGCTCGGAATCTGTGAACTGTCAAAATTAAAGGGCGTTTATGACAAATTACTGAGACAGAATAAAAGCGGAAATGTGCAGGGAATTGCACAGGTACATCAGGATATTGCAGAACAGAATCCAGCGGGAGCGTTTTTGTGCGGGTATCCGGTCTTTCGGGAAATTTGCAGGCTTCAGGTGAGAAAGACAGCGCGTTTTGATGAAAATGAATATATTCTGCTTCTGACCTTAAAGGCGGGGGAGTATACCGGAAGCAAGGTCAGTGATGTCAATCTGTTCCGCATCCGCAATGCGATGCCTCATCTTGTGGAGACATTGAAAAAATCGCTCCGTCCTGGGGACGCGGTGGCACAGTTCAGCGATTCGCAGTATGTGATTTTGCTTTCAGCATGTACCTATGAGGGTGGAATGTTGGTCGCAAACCGGATTATTTCAAAATTTTATCAGGACAATAAAATTTACCGAAATCTGAAAATCAAAATTCATATAGAGAAAGTGAAAACAGCGGAACATATTTTAAACAAATACAGTGGATGAGATCTTTGGAAGAGAAAACAGTAGATCAAAGGGCAAAAGTAAGGAGGATTCTATGAAATTTGCAGCGAGTGTAAAAAAAGTGATAGCATTCCTGTTATGTTTGGCTTTGCTGACATCCGATGTGACCGTCACCAATGCGACAAGTGTAGACACCACGGATGTTTTTGCGGAAGTTTCCACAGAGATGTTGAAGGAGACAAAAAATGCAGGGCAGGAAGAGAATGTGTCAGAGGCAGACAGTGATTCGAATGCAGCGGATCTGTCAGACACAGAGAGTAATGTAAGCGGGCAGTATAAGCAATCATCAGATTCAGACGGAACGGGAGATACAGAAAAAGTCAAGAACACAGAGAGCACTGAGGCGACTGAAGCAATCGAGGAGACGGAGAAAACAGAGGAGACAGAGGAGACAGAACAACCGGAATTAAAAACCGTCTTCGACTATTCCAATGACGCAGTCCGCGTGGTCGTGACACTTTCGAATGAGACCGATCTTCCGGCAGGCGCAGAGCTTGTCGTGGCACCGGTAGCCGTCACAGCAGAAATGGAAGCATCCATCGATAAAGCGATGGAGGGCGAGTCGAAAGAAAAAGAAGAGGTTGTGGCGTATGACATCTCCTTTGTAAAAGATGGAAAAGAAGTGGAGCCCGGGGCAACCGTGCAGGTGCAGTTAGCGCTTGCGCAGGTGAAAGAGGGTGATTCGGCGAGCGTGTATCATTTTGATGAGACAAAAAATGAGATGTTGGATATGAATGCGAACACTTCTGCCGACGGCGAGGTGACATTTGGCACGGATCATTTTTCAAAATATGTCATCGTCAATCATGGAGATAACAACGTGACCGTGACCATCGAACATTATGACAACAGCAAATATCAGGCGCAGGATGAGCAGAGTGCAAAAATTTACAGCGATGATGTCTGCACGATGGCACCGGGAGCAAAAATCAGCGACTACAATAAGGCGTTAAACTGGGATGTGGATCATGTGCAGGTAAACGGAGAAGCATTTTCCCAAAGTGAACTTGAAAACATTGAGATCCATGAGGACAGTGTTGTAAAAGTTTTTTATCAGGCAAAAAATACGGACTATATCGGTGAGGCATCGTTTTATGACTACGAGGTGATCCCTTATGACACAGCCGGACAGCAGAGGGCGGATCTGAGTATCAATGCAGATTCCAACTATCCGTCTGAGCAAAAAGATAACCGTTTCACGGTCGGAACGGTATCCCAGAATTTAAGTGAAAATCAATATGACACCGTCACGAAAAAAACAGGTCAAAACGGAACCACAGACGACCAGCATATCAACGTGTATACCGGAGGAACTGGAGAAAATGCAAAAAAAACAGGAATCGTTACCGGGTTAAGTGATGATTACAAAGAAGTTCTTTTCAGTGTGAATGAACCGGGCGTTTTTCCGAAAGACGGAGCAGCTGCGGCAGGGACAAAAGGACTGACAGTAAAAGAAGGATACAGGTTAAAATTTTCACAAAGTGGTGACACTTATGAACTGAAAGAAGTTTTAGACAAAGAGGACAACGTGGCAGCAACTGCGGGGGCGGATTTCCTGCCATTTGGAAATAATAATTTTTATTTTGGACTCCGCTATGACGTTACCTTTACACTTGGAGATTATATCGGGGAACTGAACTATTCTTTTACCGGGGATGATGATCTCTGGGTGATTCTGGATGGGAAACAGGTGGTCATCGATCTTGGCGGTATCCATGACGCTCTGACAGATACGGTCGATCTCTGGAACTATATTGACAGGACAGACAAAAACAAAGAACATCATCTGACCATTTTATATATGGAGCGCGGTGCAGGAAAGGCAAACTGTAACATGAAGTTTACGCTTCCGAATGCGGACGTGATCAAAGTGGTGGACGATGACGTGCCGGATATCCCACCGGAGAAGCCGGTTGATTTTACGGAGAAGGATGTGGAATATCATAAGACAGCGAAACTGACTGATTGGGAGAACAGAGAGTATCAGATCGATCTTGACGCAAGTTCGCTTGCAACCTCGCAGAGCACAGTTGAAAAAATACAGACAGTGGATGCCATGATGGTATTTGACCTGTCCGGCTCGATGAATGAAATTTTGTCCGGTGAAAATCAATTAAAGGACATCGGAGAATTCAGCAGTGTGAAGAATCATCTGGATATCAATAAAGTATATTACTGGAATAAATATGAAAAGAGTGGCTGGTGGCCATGGACGTATGATAGGAGTGTCGGAATGGGAACGGCGGCTGTATCCGGTAATGTGTATGCGAAGTATCCGGTAAAATATATCGACGGACAATGGAAAAAGTATGTGGACGGCAGTTATCAGAGCATTTCAGACAGTGATGTGATGGCAACATGGACGTCTAAGATTTCTGCGTTAAAAGACGCCGCCAGCGGATTTGTGACAGGTATTTCCGATACATCACCGGACAGTCTGGTCGGAATCGCCACCTTTTATGGCATTGGCAATGGGTGGAACAGCAGTACCGAGGGCAAATTAAACCACAGTCTTTCGAAAGTAAATAAAAATGAGATGTTAAAGTCCGTCAATGCGCTTTTTGCGGACGGCGGTACCTCTCCACAGAAAGGACTGGAGCATGCATACAGCGAATTGCAGAAGGCAGAAGATGACAACAAAAAATATGTGATCCTGTTCTCCGACGGAGAGCCTTCGGACAGCAATGACAAAACGGAGACAGAAGCATCAGCGGTGAAACTGAAAGAGGCAGGCTATACGGTCATCACGGTAGGGCTTGGTTTAAATAACGAGACTGCCACATGGCTGGGAGAGAAAGTGGCATCAGCCGGCTGTGCATTTACGGCGGATACTGCGGAGGAGTTAAACAAAATCTTTCAGAACATCCAGAGCACGATCACACAGTCAAGATCCCTGACCGGAGTGCAGGTGACGGACATTATTGATGCGGAATTTGAGCTGACAGATGCCGAGATCCAACGTCTGAGAGCGGATGGCGCACAGGTAACGGTCAATGAGGATGGCACAACGACGGTCAGCTGGCTTGATCAGGAAGTAAAGCCGAAGGAAAACGGCGCCTCCGGCTGGCAGAAAACGATCCATATCGTGGCAAAAGAATCCTGTCTGGGTGGAAATAATATGACTACAAATGTAAATCCGAATTCCTTTTTAAGCTTTGGCGGCACACAGCTGGAATTGCCGCAGCCGACCGTGAATGTGAGAATTGCGTATCAGATCACAGACACAGCAGATACGATTTTTCTCGGGGAAAATCTGGAAAACTATGCAGATGATGCGGCAGTGCGCATGAAAGATGCGGACAGCGCCAGAATGTCACAGGTGTATCTGACGTTCTACACGGACAAAGGCTGCCGTGAGGAGATCACGCAGGAAAACCTGAAAAAAGAGAGACCTAAACAGGATACCACGTATTACGCAAAAGCATTTCTGCCGGTGGAGGAAGCGACAGATGCTTCCAACGCAAACTCCACGTTAAACGGTGTGATCTATAAAAATGAGACACAGGTGGAGGCAGCGCATGCGGATGGGGAAGCCTATGCAGGAAAATATGACGTGAAAGTGAAAACGGGAACGCTTACGATCACAAAGAAAATCAGTAAAAAAGATATCAGAGCGTGTGAGGGTGATCCGATCTTTACATTTAAGATCACCAATCAGACGACAGGCGATGTTTATTATAAGACGTTAAGGTTTGGAGAGAACAGCGCAGAGGATCAGACCACGACAGCCGGAATGTTCAATGTGAAAGCGCAGACGACGCTGGAAGGACTTTCGCAGGGAATCTATAAAGTAGAAGAACTTGACACGATGGGCTTTACGTTAAAAGAGTTTACCGCAGACACAAACTGTGCATCACAGATTGCCGGAAACAGCGCACAATTTGCAGTTGGTATCCGTAGCAGAGACGAGGCCTGCAGCTTTGACGCAGAGGACTTTGTCACAACAGCGGCAGATTTACACTTGCAGGCAGACCGTGTGAACGTCACAGCCAAAAACAATAAGACCAGAAGTGATGGAAAACTCACGGATACGGATGCCGTGAAAAATCAATTTGTGATCCATGAAAAAGCAAATAGCACGACAGATGTTGATAATCATTCCACAACAGATGTGCGCAAATAATCGGAGGCAGTGTGTATGAAAGAAATATGGAAAAAGAAAAAAATATTTGTGATCACAATTGCACTGATGGTTGGAATTATTGGAACAGCAGCAACATTTGCAATTATCACAGCAACAGCAGGAACGGTGACCAATACGTTTCAGGCGGCAAAAGTGGCAACTGAGATTGAGGAAGAGTTTGAGGGCGGAATCAAAGCAGGCAGCACCGTGAAAAAAAATCCGAGTGTGAAAAATACCGGAATTTCGGATGTGTTTGTCCGGGCAAGAATCACGGTCTCACCGGAACAGACCGAAGTGATGCTGTTAAACGGTACCTGGAACGGTACTGCTTTTTCGGAGAAAGGTAAGGCAGTGGACGGCATTGCAACCGAGCGTACGCTGTATGATCCTGACAGTAATGGAACCGGCTGGTATCAGGGCACGGACGGCTGGTTTTACTACAACAGTCCGGTTGCACCGGGGCAGAGCACGGATAATTTATTTGATGCAGTAAAAATTGGAAATGTGACAAAAAATTTCGATATCACGGTTTATCAGGAGGCAGTGTTTGCCGGAAGTTATGAGGCCAAAGATCAAGTTGAACTTCCGGTTTTGAAGGGATTTTTTGCAGAAGTAACCAAATAAGTCAGAAAGGCGCAAAAGAAAATGATAAAGAAAATTTGCAGTGTATTATCAATGGTGGTATTTCTTGGACTGCTTGTGATTGCGGGCTTTCTGTTTGTCCCGAAAATGCTTGGATATGATGAGTATGCGGTCTTAAGCGGCAGCATGGAACCCGGGATCCCGGTCGGGGCGATCGTCTACGATAAAAATTTTACCGGGAGTGAGGCGAGGGATGGAGTAGTCGTCACTTATCAGCTTCCGGCGGGAACGCTGGTGACGCACAGGATCATTTCGGTGGATAAGGAGGAACAGACCGTTGTCACGCAGGGAGACGCTAATAATATTGCAGATGCAGCTCCTGTTGCATGGCAGCAGATCATCGGGGTGTATGCATTTCATATCCCGTATCTTGGATATATTTCCATTTATGCAAAGACACCGCTTGGTATTGCGGTGGTGTGCGGTGTTTTGATCGTGCTGATCCTTTTAAACTTCATCCCGGATATTTTAGAGGAGGATAAGAAGAAAAATTTAAATACGGAATGAAGAACAGTTGCTGAAATTTCTGATATATGACCGCCGTGTGACCATTGAGTGATAAAACAGTATCGTAACAAACGGTTTCTGATAAGGCAGGAACCGCAAGTTGCAGAATGGAAAGTACATAAGAATAAATAGATTATCATGAAATGAAAAAGGAGATCAGAAATTATGAAGAAAACAAAATTAGTCACACTGCTTGGAGCGATCAGCCTGATCGGAGCAATTGGCGCAGGCAGCACATTCGCTTACCTGACGAGCACAACCGGAACTGTCACCAACACCTTTACCGTCGGCAATGTAAACTTTGATGATGATCCGCTGACAGGCGGTTTATCCGAGTCCAAAGTGGCAAGAGATGAAAACAGCAATCTGTATGTGGATGCTGATGGCACCGGAGAGTGGACGGTAAAAGAAAATAAGTACGAGGATCTGGTTGCAGGAGAAGTGGTATACAAAGATCCGACCGTGCACATGGCAGATGATTCACAGGACGCATGGGTATTTGCGAAAATTGTGAATGAAAACCCGGAACTTACGATCACATATGCTTCTGACTGGGTAGATGTGACAGACGCTTATAAAACAGCACAGAACTTAAACGACATTGACTACAAAGTATATGCAAAAAAAGATGTGATTTCTAAATCCGCTCATTCAACTATCTTTGAAGAAGTAACGGTTGGAAACAATGTGACAGAGGATACCACATTTACCGATATTAAAGTTTCTGCATGTGCAGTTCAGGCAGCCGGTTTTGAAAATTACACAGACGCACTTGCACAGGTTTCTTTCAACTAAATAAAAGGTAAAACATCTGAGCAGATTTTCATAGGGACTATGAGGTCTGCTCATTTTGTGGTACAATCAAAAACAGTGCAGGCAGTTTTTGCGTGCACAGCAGAGTAAAGTGGGAGAGAAACGGGCATGAAACAAAATAAAATCAGCCGGTCAACGGTTCTTCTTTTTCTTCTTGGCGCAGCGCTGATCGTGGCAGCACTCATTATGCTGGTGCCGGATCTTTTGAATTACAAACAGTCCAACGACACCTATGAGGCATTAAAGGAAAACTATATTTCAGAGAAAGCGGAGAATACGGAAGTGGCAGAGGAGACAGAGGGGGATGATTCGTGGTGGTATACAGATGTGGATGTGAAGCTGGAAGAACTTCAGCAGGTCAATGCGGATATTATCGGCTGGATACGGTTTGATAATCTGGAGCAGCTCAGTTATCCGGTTTTATATTCCGGGGATGATGAGAAGTATCTTCGCACGGATATTTACGGAAATCAGACGATTGCCGGATGTATTTTTATGGAGGGGATGAACACACCGGATTTTCAGGATTACCATACGATTTTATATGGACATAACATGAAAAACTTAAGCATGTTTGGCAGTCTGAAAAAATATAAAACAGAGGATTTTTATAAAGATCATCAGTTTTTTACAATTTATACATCAGAGTGTGCGTACCGTTATCAGATTTTTGCCTATTATGATGTGCCGGAGACGGACGAAGTTTACACGGTTGGCTTTGCGCCGGATGATACTTTTCAAAAATTTATTGATAAGATGAAACAAAAGTCCTATGATGATACAGGAGTGAACGTGACGAAAGACGATCATATTATGACACTGTCGACCTGTTCCACCACGGGAAAACGTTTTGTAGTGCATGCAGTGCGCATCGGGGAACATGCGTTGGAGAAATAAAAAAGAACAACATAAGGAGAAAAACAATGAAAAGACCAGAAGAATTGAGTCATATGCTGACAGAGATGTACAATGATACGAAGGATGGAAAAATTCACTGGAACATCAGTGTGCAGACAACGGAAAATAATGAAGTATCTGAGAAACCGGTCGAAGTGGAGGACGGTGTATCCTGGACGATCGATGAATGTTATGTTTCTTATTACTGTAAATACAAGGGACAGGATTTTCTGATGATCACCTATGAGATGATCAAAACTGCCGGAGATAAGGTGCATACGACCAACATGATCTTCCTCCCACCGCTCGGAATCCGCGTGTTCCAGCTTCCAATGCTGTTGCCATATGCGGTTCAGGCGTCCGGTGTGCTGGCAAATCAGATCCACAATCTGTGGGAATTACTGCTTGCGATGAAAAAGGCAGACCCGGAGAGTGTATTTATGGAAGTGTCAGCAGGAAAACTTGTGATCGAGGATGAAAAGTAACCTGTGAGAGGTTTATATCCTATATAACATAAGTTTGTACAAATAGATAATATAAGGAAAAAGATGTTCGTGGCTCTGGTTGTACCACAGAACATCTTTTTTAATGCAAAATCAGTTAAAGTAAGAATATCCTTGAGAACATTTTTGAAGAGTTTTTCCGGAAATCCCATAAAAAAGGGAAATGATCAGATGGAAATAATATACAATTTTGTCAAAAAGTATATGAAAATGTAAATAATGTTGAAACTTTATAAAAAAAGTGTTAAAATCATAACAATCACTGGTATGACCAGGAAAGAAAAAATTTATAAGGGAGGAAACAATATGTTAAATCATGGACTGTTGTTTCAGGTTTACGGCGAGGGAGCTGCATGGCAGTTTCTTGGTTGGATTTTAGTTTTTGCTTGTCTCGTACTTGCAAATGAAATTGCCAGACGTACAAAAGCCGGCGGAATGTTATGTTTCGTTGTTCTTCCGATCATTCTGACAGTTTACTTTATTGCAATTTACGTTTCAGCAGCAGCGGGAGCTGAATGGGCACTTAATAACAATACATATGTACATATGACAAGCTGGTTCCACTATGCGAAGTTATATGCAGCTACAGCTGGATGTATTGGTTTTATGATGCTCAAATACAAATGGGGTATTGGTAAAACACAGTGGTTTAAGGCTTTCCCATTTGTCATCGTAGCAATCAACATTTTGATCGCAGTATGCAGCGATTTCGAATCTGCAATCAGAGGTGCACATGCACTTGCAGAGACAGGAACAAGCTGGTGGTTATCATCTGAAGGCGTATGGTTATATGGTGGATGGTGGAACGTTCTCAACGGTCTTGCAGGTATTATCAATATCTTATGTATGACAGGCTGGTGGGGAATCTACACATCTAAGAAAAAAGATGATATGTTATGGCCGGATATGACATGGATGTTCATCTTAGCTTATGATGTATGGAACTTCCAGTATACTTACTTAAACCTTCCGACTCATTCCTGGTATTGTGGTGTTGCATTATTACTTGCACCTACATTTGCTGCAGCATTCTGGAACAAAGGTGGCTGGATTCAGAACCGTGCTAACACATTAGCATTATGGTGTATGTTTGCCCAGGTATTCCCATTATTCCAGGATCAGGGTAAATTCGCAGTTATCCCAAGGCTCTACGCAGATGGATTCATGGATGCAGCTACACATCCAACAGCAGTAGATCCTACAGCACAGGGTGTGATCTCTGTTCTTTCAATTGTAGTCAACGTTGTTGTATTCGCTGCGATCATCAAACGTTCTATGAAGTTAAAGAAGAATCCTTACAAAGATGAGATCTGGAAAGGCACAAAAGATTACGAAGAAGCTATGTCCCGTGCGGAATAATCTTCATCAGATCTGTAATGAAAAATGAGCACTGTATGGTGCATGAAAAAAGTCTGCTGGCAGGTAGTACCTGTCGGCAGACTTTTTTACTATAGAACAAAATAAAAAGCGATGTTTTATTTACACATCTCCGCAATATCATAAATCAGTTTTTTGGAATCTTCCCATCCAAGGCAAGGATCTGTGATAGATTTTCCATAAATATGATCGTGGATCTTCTGAGATCCTTCTTCAATATAACTCTCAATCATCACACCTTTTACCATGTTATGGATGTCTTGCGATAACTGACGGTTATGCATAACTTCCTTAACAATACGGATCTGTTCTTTGAACTGCTTGCCGGAATTGGAGTGGTTTGCATCAATAATGGCAGCCGGGTTCACAAGATCCATTTTGGCATACATATCACAGAGACGGATCAGATCTTCATAATGATAGTTCTGTGTGCTGTTTCCGTGTTTGCTTACGGCGCCGCGGAGTACAACGTGGGTTAATGGATTTCCGGTTGTCTCCACTTCATAGCCACGGTAAACAAAATGGTGTGGATGCTGGGCGGCATAAACAGAGTTTAACATAACGGAAAAGTCACCGCTGGTTGGATTTTTCATACCGGATGCAACATCAAAACCGCTGACGGTAAGACGGTGCTGCTGATCTTCAACAGAACGTGCACCAATCGCAACGTAGGAGAGCAGGTCTTCTACATATCCCCAGTTTTCCGGGTAAAGCATTTCGTCTGCACAGGTGAGACCGCTTTCTTCAATTGCACGGATGTGCATTTTGCGCATGGCGATCAGACCTTCCACCATATCCGGTGCTTTTTCAGGGTCAGGCTGGGATGCAATTCCTTTGTAGCCTTCACCTGTGGTACGTGGTTTGTTTGTATACACACGTGGGATGATGATCAGCTTGTCTTTGACATTTTCCTGAATGGAAGTGAGACGGCTGACATAATCGCATACAGAATCTTCGTTGTCTGCAGAACAAGGTCCGATGATGACAAGAAAACGGTTGTCAAGACCTTTGATCACATTGCTGATCTCTGCGTCACGCTGTTTTTTTAACTCCTGCAATTTCTCTGACAGAGGATATCTTTCTTGGATCTGGGCAGGAGAAGGTAATTCGTTTAAAAATGTGAAACTCATGTGAAACTCTCCTTTAGTAGATTATACTAACAGTCATTCTAATAGATTGTGAATAAATTGTCAAATTCACAGACGTTCCAATTTTTTATAGTCTCCATGAATACTATTTATATTGCATGCATTGAATATTAGAGTCTGGTGTTTTAAAATAGAAATGATCGTGGAACATAAATCAGGCAGAGTTTCGCAAATCCGGTTTAGGATGGATAGAAAAGGAGTGGCAGAGGCATATGGAGATTAAGGGAAAAACAATTGGAACAGGAAAACCACTTTTATGCGTTCCGGTTATGGAAAGCAATAAAGAAGAGATCATAGACGAATTACGGACACTTGCAAAAAGTGAAGCAGATGTCGTGGAATGGCGTATTGATGTTTTCGCGGATTACAAAAATTATAATGCAGTGCGCGAAGTGTTTGCGGCTGCGGCAGAGTGCATGAAAGAGAAGATTTTCTTATATACATTCCGAACCAAAAAACAGGGCGGTATGGGAGAACTCGCACCGGATGAACTGAACGACCTTCATGATCTTGCGGCAGAGTCAGGATGCGTGGATCTGCTTGATCTGGAATTTTTTGAGGAGGAGCATCCGGCAAGAAAAATCAGAAAGCTTCATAAGCAGGGCTTGAAAGTCATTGCCTCCCACCATGATTTTTATGAGACGCCGGACAGAGAAGTTATGAAGATGCTGTTAGAACAGATGTGTGCAGGAGGTGCAGATATTGTAAAACTTGCAGTTATGCCACAGAATATGGAGGATGTTTTAAAACTTTTATCTGTGACGAATGAGTTTAAGGAAGAGAATCCGGACACGCCGGTCATCACAATGTCCATGGGAAAGATGGGGATGATCAGCAGGCTGTGCGGCGAGAGTTTTGGCGCAGCGGTCACTTTTGCGGCACACAAAAAAGCGAGTGCACCAGGTCAGATGGAGATGCATGAGGTGGCTGATATTTTGGAGAAAATGCATAAAATTATTAAATAAGTATAAACAAAAGAGAAAATAAATGGAAACACCGGCAAATTTCTTGACATAGATATTTGCCGGTGTTATTATTTGACACATGCAATATATAACAATGTTAAATAATAGCAGGTGGTGAGTGAATTATGGATAAATTATATGAAGAACTGTTCCGCGCGATGAATCAGTTCCGCAAGCTGAAATTTGCGGAGATGTTTCCGATGATCAACAGGACAGATTTTTTCGTAATGTGTACGATTATGGATAAAGGGGAGAATGGAAAGATTACCATTTCGGAACTTGCATCCAGAGCGAAAATGCTTCCATCCGCGATTTCCAGAACTTTAAAAGGGTTAGAAGAGCGCGGATATGTGGAGCGGAATATCAATAAAAATGACAGACGGAATACGTATGTGGAACTGACTGCAGAGGGAGAACGTCTGACAGAGGAAGCAAGGCAGATCATGGCGGACTTCGGCAAATCTGTGATGTCACAGGTGGATGAGGCAGATATGAAACGCCTGATTTCTTATTTGGATAACATTTATCATATTGCGGAAAAAGAGATTGAAGCTAGAAAAGGGCAAGGCAGAAGAAAGGAAAGGGAACATGAGTAAGATTTTTAAAAATATGATTCCATATTGGAAATCAATTGTGATTATCATTGCGTTACTCTTTGTGCAGGCATGGTGTGATCTGTCACTACCGTCTTACACATCGGATATCATTGATGTCGGTATCCAGAACTATGGTGTGGAACATGTAGTGCCGGAGGCATTGACTGCGGATGAGTTTGAAACGGCAGAGTTATTCATGACGGATGAGGAGGCAGATCTCTGGGAGAGTATCTATGAGCAAGACGGTGATATTTACCGGCTGCAGGTGACAGCTGAGTCAGAATTAAATGAGATCGATGATACACTGGCAGTTCCGCTCATTATGAATTATCAGATGAGTGTGATGGAAGACTCTGCAGTAAAAGAGCATGTTGCAAAACCGACCGGAGCAGATGCCGGTACTCTGGAAAAAGACACCTTACTTTCCATGAGAGACAGCATGGAAGAGACCATTGATACAATGGGAAGTTCCCTTGTGAAATCCATGGGCGCAGCTTATGCGGTATCCTGCGATAAAGCGGCAGGAATTGACGTGGAAAAGATTCAGAAAAGTTATCTTGTCACAGCCGGACTGAAAATGGTCGGCATGGCGCTGATGATCGGAATCGTGACGGTTTTAGTGGGCTTCTTTGCCTCCCGTGTCGGTGCAGGCATCGGAAGAACATTAAGAGAGAAAGTATTTAAACAGGTTGTTGGATTTTCTAATGCGGAGATGGATAAATTTTCCACAGCTTCCCTGATTACAAGAAGCACGAATGATATCCAGCAGATCCAGATGGTTTCGGTTATGCTGCTTCGTATGGTAGCGTATGCACCGATCTTAGGCATTGGCGGTGTGTTAAAAGTCGTGCAGACCGGAGCCGGAATGGGATGGATCATTGTCCTTGCGATCCTTGTGATCCTTGGTTATGTGATGGTGCTGATGGCAGTTGCCATGCCAAAGTTCCAGTTGATGCAGAAGCTGGTGGATAATATCAATCTGGTATCCAGAGAGATTCTGACCGGTCTTTCGGTCATCCGTGCTTTCGGCAGGGAGAAAAAAGAGGAAGAACGTTTTGATGTGGCAAACAAAGACCTGACAAAAACAATGCTGTTTACCAACCGTGTCATGACTTTTATGATGCCGGGAATGATGATGATCATGAATGTTCTTTCCGTTGGTATCGTTTGGGTGGGTGCCCACAAAATTGATGCAGGAACGATGCAGGTCGGCGCAATGACAGCGTTTATCACTTATTCGATGATGATCGTTATGTCATTCTTAATGCTCACGATGATGTCGATCATGCTTCCTCGTGCAGCCGTTGCAGCAGACCGTATTGATGAGGTCATTCAGACAGAATCCTCGATCCATGACGCAAAAGAGCCGGAAAAAGTGACAACACACAATGGAGTTGTGAAATTCTCCCATGTGAATTTCAAATATCCGGGTGCGGAGGAAGATGTGCTTCATGACATTGATTTTACAGCGGAACCGGGACAGACCACCGCAATCATTGGAAGTACCGGTTGTGGTAAATCCACACTGGTCAATCTGATTCCACGTTTATATGATGTGACAGACGGAAGTATTACACTCGATGGAAAAGATATCCGTAACATTACGATGTCTGATCTTCGTGATGAGATTGGTTTCGTTCCACAGAAAGGTGTTTTATTCTCCGGAACGATCGCTTCGAATCTTCGTTTTGGAAAAGATGATGCGACAGACGAGGAGATTAAGAAAGCGGCAGAGATTGCACAGGCAACAGAGTTTATCGAGGCGAAGGATGACAAGTATGAGAGTGCAATCGCGCAGGGCGGAAGCAATGTTTCCGGTGGACAGAAACAGCGTCTTGCGATTGCAAGGGCGATTGCAAAAGATCCGAAAATCTTTATTTTCGATGACAGTTTCTCGGCGCTCGATTTAAAGACAGACGCGGCACTGCGAAAAGCGCTTGCTGAGAATGTAAAAGACAGTACTGTGATCATCGTGGCACAGCGTATCAGTACCATTTTACATGCAGAGCAGATTTTAGTGCTCGATGACGGAAAAATTGTCGGCAAGGGTACACATGAAGAACTGTTAAAATCATGCGAAGTTTACCGGCAGATTGCAAAATCACAGTTATCCGCGAAAGAACTTGGACTTGAGGAAAGTGAGGTGGCTTTGAATGAGTAGAGAACAGGAAGTTAAAACACATCAGCCACGGAGAAGAGGACCGATGGGACATGGCATGCAGCCGGGCGAGAAACCGAAGGACTTCAAAAAATCCATCAAAAAGCTGATGAGCTATATCGGAAAATACAAAGCTGCAATTTTTGTTGTCATGTTTTTTGCAGCATGTTCTACCATATTTAATGTTGCAGGACCGAAAATTTTAGGAAAAGCGACCACTGCATTATCGGAAGGTCTGATGGCGAAAATTCAGGGAACCGGAAGCATTGATTTTGGAAAGATTGGAAGCATTCTTTTGTTTGTGCTTGGTCTGTATCTGTGCAGTGCGGTTTTCAACTTTATCCAGGGATGGATCATGACCGGGATCACACAGAAAGTGTGCTACCAGCTCAGAAAAGAAATCTCAGAAAAAATCAACCGCATGCCGATGAAATACTTCGAGAGCCGTACTTACGGCGAGGTATTGTCCCGTATCACCAACGATGTAGATACGTTGGGACAGGGACTGAACCAGAGTATTACCACGATCATTACATCCGTTGCAACACTGATCGGCGTGCTTGTGATGATGCTCAGTATTTCACCGCTTATGACACTTATTGCACTTGTGATCTTACCAATCTCCATGGGACTGATTGGATTTGTGACAAAAAAATCGCAGAAATATTTCCGTGCGCAGCAGGAGTATTTAGGACACATCAATGGACAGGTGGAAGAGGTATACGGTGGTCACCTTGTCATCAAGGCATTTAACCGCGAGAAAGATACGATTGAAGAGTTTGAGAAAACGAATGATATTCTCTATGATTCCGCATGGAAATCACAGTTTTTGTCCGGTATGATGCAGCCAATCATGATGTTTGTCGGAAACTTAGGTTATGCCTGTGTTGCCCTGACAGGTGGACTGCTTGCAATCCGTGGCACGATCACAATCGGTGATATCCAGGCGTTCATCCAGTATGTGAAAAACTTCACACAGCCGATCCAGCAGATCGCGCAGGTGATCAATCAGGTACAGTCTATGTCTGCAGCATCCGAGCGTGTATTTGAGTTTTTGGAGGAAGAGGAAGAAGAGCAGATTGTAGAACATCCGGCGGATGTTTCGAAAATTACAGGTGCAGTGACATTTGATCATGTCCATTTTGGATACAATCCAGAGCAGATCATCATCAATGATTTCAGTGCCAGCGTAAAACCGGGACAGAAAATCGCAATCGTAGGACCAACCGGAGCCGGAAAAACGACGATGGTAAAACTGCTTATGCGTTTCTATGATGTAAACAGCGGAGCAATCTGTCTTGATGGACATAATATCAAGGATTTCAACCGCAGGGAACTGCGTGATGCATTCGGAATGGTATTGCAGGATACCTGGCTGTTCAAGGGAACAATCATGGAAAATATCCGGTACGGCCGGCTTGACGCAACGGATGAGGAAGTGATCGCGGCAGCGAAGGCAGCGAGAGCAGATCATTTCATCAAGACGCTGCCGGGTGGTTACCAGATGGAATTAAACGAGGATGCAAGCAATGTATCGCAGGGACAGAAACAGCTTTTGACTATTGCGCGTGCAATCCTTGCAGACAATAAGATCCTGATTCTGGATGAGGCAACATCCTCTGTCGATACGAGAACCGAGCGACATATTGAGCATGGTATGGATCGCCTGATGGCAGAACGGACAACCCTTGTCATCGCCCACAGGCTTTCCACTGTTCGAAACGCGAATGCGATCATGGTATTGGAAAACGGCGAAATCATCGAGCGCGGCGATCACGATCAACTGCTGGAACAAAAGGGAAGATATTACGAGCTTTATACCGGCAAGAAACAGCTGGCGTAAAAGATTTTAAAACAAAAAAGAACCAGGCTGCAGCCTGGTTCTTTTTTTGTCTGCGTCGCGGCAATGCAAACTCGCTGTGAGTGCGCAGAATAATCTGATTTTATTTCGCCTGGAAGCGGTTTAAAATCGTT